>Ga0325414_1002021_pt1 | contig 20197 bp, 9 predicted proteins | sample PopdelMetagenome_8_FD_206183 | JGI IMG/M metagenome (GOLD analysis project Ga0325414, IMG submission 206183) | Populus deltoides microbial communities from Bellville, Georgia, United States - Leaf-PdKOR-R3 | ecosystem: Host-associated > Plants > Phyllosphere > Phylloplane/Leaf | place: USA... | reverse complement strand
CTTTTTCAGAAGTATTCGCTCTAAAAAAGAATCCCAATTGCACACTACAAAAGATTTCAACTTTCACTTGTTTTCATGAGTTATCTCAACAAATAAACTAAGTAGAATACATTTCAACCATTACAATTATTGATACACAAAAGATTAAAAAAAGTAATTGTTTAATTTCCATTATCTCTGGCTGATCCGCCTAGTTTTCTAGTAAAAAACAAACATGGGCAGACACTACTCGATCGTGGTCTTCAATCTCAAGAATCCAATTGGCTCATCTTTAAATCCTTAATAACATCAAAACAGAACCAGAAGATGAGGAGAGACTTTCATGGAGAAAACAGCAGCCCAGGTTAAACGGGATCAACAAGGAAGGCCATGCATTATAAATTTTTCAAAGAATCTGACTGAAAGGCATTCCTTCAATGGTTGATTCATTTTTGTCATCTTCATATCGTCCTTTCTCTAAGCATCCTTTAATGATTCCAAATCCATTTCCCCTCCTCTTTCTGACTCTCTGGACAAAGGTTCGTTATTTGGAGGGTCAAAATTAATGAGTTTCAACGTGCTAAACAGGAATTTCAGATGATTACAGGGGCATTGCTATGTCTGTTCCAACTTGGCCATCAACGTCATGATCCCACTTCTCAATATCTGAATCTGCCTTCTTTTTTTGCCGTAAAATGAACCTGAACAAGGCTTTTCTCAGATTTACATGTTAAATTGAGGCAGTTTGCGAAGATAATTTCTATTAGATTTTGGCACCCTTCTAGTAAGATAAATGATGACGGATAAATGCCTCTAAAGCTGGAGGAAATTCTGAGACTAGTAGCAGATTTACGCATTTGGTAACTTCCAAAGTCTTAAGCTTAGGAAGGCAGTCAATTCCAGGAAGTAGATTGACTATCCTGACAAATCCAATCTATCGAGAGATGACAAGCTGCCAAGATGTGTGGAAACTATAAGTTCAGACAATATGCAGCAACAAAGATCTTATCCAGCATTCTAAGCATCATTGTAATGATCGTGCAACATATAATTGCAAATATTTATCAGTTACATTATTGGTTCCAGTGAAGGAATACGAAGAAGCTAAGAATTTGCAGGTCATTTACATTTTACTAGGGACAGCTAGGTACTTAGTATGACGCCCTTGAGCAATAATTTTCCCAGTCTTTTTCTTCTTCAACTCGACACTGACAACTCCAACAGCTTTACCCACACGAAGAACCCTAGCTTCAATCTCGATTTCTTCCTGGAAGAACAGAAATAGAAAACTTCAAATGAATAATAAGTCACAATTCGTTGTGCTCAAGTTATTTTACAAGTACAGAGGCACATCATGACATGCATACACTAATCCATTGACTAGACAGCTGCTATGATGAATGAAATTAACACCCAGAATAAACGTTGATACTGAGATTTATTTTACTCCCTCTTACCGTGCTAAGAATTTCAGATTTCCCTACTCATTTTGTTCTTCTTGCTAGTCCTACATACCAAACCTTCTTGTTCATCAACAAACAGTGCAAACCCAGTGTTCTATCCTATCTAATAAACAAAGCATTGCTCAAAAGAGGGTAGCCCCATTCCAACTTTAACTTGGTATGCTCTTTAGTGAGTCAATTGCACAACATAAACATGTAAAGGCTAAAATAGAGAAGTTCAGCAGGGAAAATTTTATGGTGCTCGGGAAGTACCCAGCGGTATCCTATTAGTGACTCCTTGGACTTATCTTGAAAAAAAAGATAGATACAAAGAGAAAAGAGAAGATGAAATGTATGATCCACCAAAAGTTATAAGAATATCTCCACTTAGAATTTCTCTACTAATTGTATCTATTTTTTTCTTCAAAAATATTAGGGAGTAACTAGTTTAAGACCATTACAATTATTGATACACAAAAGATTAAAAAAAGTAATTGTTTAATTTCCATTATCTCTGGCTGATCCGCCTAGTTTTCTAGTAAAAAACAAACATGGGCAGACACTACTCGATCGTGGTCTTCAATCTCAAGAATCCAATTGGCTCATCTTTAAATCCTTAATAACATCAAAACAGAACCAGAAGATGAGGAGAGACTTTCATGGAGAAAACAGCAGCCCAGGTTAAACGGGATCAACAAGGAAGGCCATGCATTATAAATTTTTCAAAGAATCTGACTGAAAGGCATTCCTTCAATGGTTGATTCATTTTTGTCATCTTCATATCGTCCTTTCTCTAAGCATCCTTTAATGATTCCAAATCCATTTCCCCTCCTCTTTCTGACTCTCTGGACAAAGGTTCGTTATTTGGAGGGTCAAAATTAATGAGTTTCAACGTGCTAAACAGGAATTTCAGATGATTACAGGGGCATTGCTATGTCTGTTCCAACTTGGCCATCAACGTCATGATCCCACTTCTCAATATCTGAATCTGCCTTCTTTTTTTGCCGTAAAATGAACCTGAACAAGGCTTTTCTCAGATTTACATGTTAAATTGAGGCAGTTTGCGAAGATAATTTCTATTAGATTTTGGCACCCTTCTAGTAAGATAAATGATGACGGATAAATGCCTCTAAAGCTGGAGGAAATTCTGAGACTAGTAGCAGATTTACGCATTTGGTAACTTCCAAAGTCTTAAGCTTAGGAAGGCAGTCAATTCCAGGAAGTAGATTGACTATCCTGACAAATCCAATCTATCGAGAGATGACAAGCTGCCAAGATGTGTGGAAACTATAAGTTCAGACAATATGCAGCAACAAAGATCTTATCCAGCATTCTAAGCATCATTGTAATGATCGTGCAACATATAATTGCAAATATTTATCAGTTACATTATTGGTTCCAGTGAAGGAATACGAAGAAGCTAAGAATTTGCAGGTCATTTACATTTTACTAGGGACAGCTAGGTACTTAGTATGACGCCCTTGAGCAATAATTTTCCCAGTCTTTTTCTTCTTCAACTCGACACTGACAACTCCAACAGCTTTACCCACACGAAGAACCCTAGCTTCAATCTCGATTTCTTCCTGGAAGAACAGAAATAGAAAACTTCAAATGAATAATAAGTCACAATTCGTTGTGCTCAAGTTATTTTACAAGTACAGAGGCACATCATGACATGCATACACTAATCCATTGACTAGACAGCTGCTATGATGAATGAAATTAACACCCAGAATAAACGTTGATACTGAGATTTATTTTACTCCCTCTTACCGTGCTAAGAATTTCAGATTTCCCTACTCATTTTGTTCTTCTTGCTAGTCCTACATACCAAACCTTCTTGTTCATCAACAAACAGTGCAAACCCAGTGTTCTATCCTATCTAATAAACAAAGCATTGCTCAAAAGAGGGTAGCCCCATTCCAACTTTAACTTGGTATGCTCTTTAGTGAGTCAATTGCACAACATAAACATGTAAAGGCTAAAATAGAGAAGTTCAGCAGGGAAAATTTTATGGTGCTCGGGAAGTACCCAGCGGTATCCTATTAGTGACTCCTTGGACTTATCTTGAAAAAAAAGATAGATACAAAGAGAAAAGAGAAGATGAAATGTATGATCCACCAAAAGTTATAAGAATATCTCCACTTAGAATTTCTCTACTAATTGTATCTATTTTTTTCTTCAAAAATATTAGGGAGTAACTAGTATGATGCTCTACTAGTTACTCCCTGAGCACCATAAAATTTCTCGTTCAACAGAGTCTACAAGTGAGACAGCTAACCTGCAAAGCATTTATTAAAGGAAAGGAACAATAAGTGAAAAGAAATTAAATCTACAAAATACAAATATTATCCGCATCTCATCTACACAAATTAAGTGTCCGCAATTTAGCTTGATACATGCCATTTTGATTCTTTGCAAGTGGGAGCAATCCAGTATTTTATAGACTCTAGAACTATAGCCAACCTATTCTACTAAGGAGATCTTATGAGCCTGGCGAGTGACTTTTAGGATTTTCAGCTAGAAACATACTAACAATTTGGGCTCACCAATCTTGATTTTTAGGATTTTCACCAATAAAGGATTATTTAATGATTATCCTAATCTAGAAAGGAAACTAATAAGACAGCAACAAAGAAAGATATTTTGTATTTATTATTGTCCAAGTATTACAAGAAAACCTAGCTCTACAAGAAAAAAGCAAGAGGTGACAGAATTAATTCTATATTCAGATCAGTTTTTCCTAGTCTATTTAGGACATCTAGAGGTGGCAACCCTTCCTAGAGATACAAGGAAGGTTTATTTCGACTATAACACCTTTTAAGCTAGGAAAATCAGACTTGTCACTTTTATTTCTCTTTGGTTATTTGCAGCAGCATAGAGAACCTTTATTTTAATTTTAAAATGTTTTGGGTTTGTTTAACATTATTTGGGTTTATTTCAATTAAACTTTGGGTCTGCTTTTAAGTGGATTTCACATCAGCCTATATCCTGGGTATTCTAGAGTTCAGCTTAGGTTATTACTCATATAAAAACTCAATTGTAACCGAAGTTTCAGCTATACGTTTTCTTTGAATAATAATTCAGAATTGCTGCACCTTTGTCTTGTGTGTATGAGGGTGAGAATTCTCTCTTGGTTCTCTAAAAAACTGAAACTGACTTACTAAAGAATAACTGGCTTCGTCACGTCTTCTTTATACTTCTCGTTAGCGAACTAATATTTGTAGGGTGGGGATTCTTATTCCAATAGTTCTGGTGTCTTGGGACATGTTTTCATTGTGTCACACTTCTATCAAACATGTTTCACCTTTCCAGGATTTGTTATCAATCTTGTTGTGAGTTACATGACCATATGATCACGAGGTTCACATCATCATTTCCAGCAATTGATAGTGATATTTGAGAACATAAACAATATGAGCAACCATCTATAGACTAAATCCAGCTCCCTCTATTTCTAGGATTCATAAACTAGTTAATAGAAAGAAGTCCCCACCAAAGGTATGCTGAACACGGGAAACTTATCTTCATCGAAGCTACTATTAGTAACATTTGGTGAAACAGCTGAAAAATCCATGCCTTTATTATAGCACAGTACAAGAATCTATATTGTATACAGATGAAACCTAACGCATAAATCTATAACATTTAAGACCAACACTGTTAATCAAACAAAAGTGAACCTTATGGTCAAACAGAAAGGGCACCCAATTAAAGCAGACAGAAACAGCACATGATTAAAGCACGAATAGATGGGACATAATTTGATATCTTTTTTCTAAGGCCATACTTGGAAAACTATTTCTGCAGGAGGGGAGGGGGAGAATTACAAAAACAAACACTCCACCGGCAGCTTATTGGATACTTCTAAGGCACCAAAGTTAACTAAGTTTAGCATAACACCTGATTAATGCACATAACAATAAATTCGAAAAATATTTCCCTTTTCACTCTATCGTATATTCAAGACAGTTTCAACCCTGAGACAAACAGGTTAGGAATCATTCTATCAGGGCATTTAAAAAAACACGCGCAAGGAACAAAATATAAGAGAGAGGAGGACTGATACCCACATCAGCAAAAGCAGCATCCAAGTATGAAACATTGATTTCTACAGAAACTCCAGTTGCTGGAGCTCCAACTGTGAATATTGCAGCAGATCCTACCAAGTCGACCAACGTGGCTGTAGCCCCACCGTGCAAGAAATTGCCACCATTCTTAGAAATAAGCAATCAAACAAAACACCAAATAATCAGTAACACCATTTAAGACCTAAAGTATTAAAGCATTCTTTAGCTTAGATTTTGGAAGAAAATTCCCTTACTTTTTTCTGATATTAGCTAATCACTTCCAAAGAGAATCCTAATTGAAAACAACCAACAAAAGACTTGAACTTTCTCTTGTTTTCATGACTAATCTCAGCAACCAAACTAAAAGGAGAGTAATTCAACCATTCAATTGCTAATACACAAGAAAAACAAAAAACAGGAACTGGGTAATTGTTTGATTTCCATTTTCCAAGTTCTTGTCGAAACCAAGCATGGGCATACAGTATTCATCTATGATGGTTATCCCAGGAGCCCAAATGGATCATCTTTAAATCCTTGATTATGTATTTGAATCAGAAAAAAACATAAAAACAGAGAGATTTGGGGTTTGTAGTGATTACCAGAAGACGAGGAGGGACTTTCATGGAGCAAACAACACGCCCAGGTTCAATGAGATCAATATGAAGGCCTTGCATTATAAATCTTTCAAAGAATCTGAGAGGCATTTTTTCAATGATTGATGCATTCTTGTCTTCTTCATATCCTCCTGTCTGTAAGTATCTCTTCACTGATTCCAAATCCATTTTTCTTTCTTCCCTTTCCGACTCGTCTCAGACAAAGGTATGTTTGTTGAAAGAGTGACGGGCAAAGACGCAAAGTAATACTCTACTGTTTTGTCCCTTCCCGCTGACCCATCATAACAAGATTACAAGACATGAGAGGTATCGGGTTTATTTAGAGTTTTTGTAAATTTATATGATTATTAATTTTAAAATTTATAAAATTATGAATTGTATCATGATTTTTTCCTAGTTTGAGAAAATTACCAACAACTTCAATTTTAATTCTCTCATAAAATAAAAAAAGAGTTCGACTGTTTCTGTAAAAAAATCAATTTTAATACCTTTTATTGTCAATTAAACTGTTAGCACCAATCATTATCTTCCCAATCCCACATAAATACTAAAGAAACATAATTAATTGCTTCACTTTTTTCTATGTGATCATGAATTATTATTTATTTATTTTTTCCTTGGAAAAGAAAGAGACGGAATACATGGGGGAATAAACGAAATCTATATGGCTATTATCTTATCTTTTATTTAAACCTTGAATGATCACAATGATTATTAAAATAACAAGTCATAAAATCTTATAATTTTATGAGTTAATATATATCTAATATACTAAATCAGATTAAAAACTCGAAATTAAAAAAATCAGACTTAACTCACGCAAAATAGATAAAATCGATAAACTTGGTTTCATTTTACAAGTTTACTAAATTTGTGATATGAACCAAGTCAGGTCCAAATTTAACCTTAAAATGTCTGCTGACTAGTTTTACGAGATTGAACATATCTTTCAAACCGTATATTGAATATAACTAAAATTTTATAAGAAAATATTAGATATATGAAAATATATTGTAGTAAATTTTCAGGTTAAATTGAGTTAGAGAATATAATATTTCAGAAGATCAAAGTTAGTAAACTAACATTATCAAATATGTTAAATAAGACCTTCGTGTACTGTTTGGAGCATATCTAGAGCTACCGGTGGAATTTTGCTTCGATTAAAGTTGGGATAGAAACTAGACTTCTGAAACTTTCCAACTATATATTGTAGGCCCAAAATTCATCCAAACGAGATAGAACGACATGTTGGAAATCAGGACTCAAATCAGCTAAGAATATGAAAAAAATTAGAGATTCAGGTTACATGAAAGAATTTTAACATGAAGAATTTTTTTATTATTCTATTTTATTTATTTATTTGATTTTAATTTGATTTTTTTCTAGTGCATTAGACATTGTTTAGGGGTTTATTTCATTATTAAATTTGTGTTAGTTAATTACTAATTTAAACTCATTAGCTTGCAACTCAAAAGGGGTCTATCAAGATTTATTGTGATGGGAACAACCAGGTTGTCACTAGATCTATGTGCGCTTCCTACCTTTCAATGATTCCCCTGTATTGAGAAATTTTGTTCTGAGATTTTTTATTTCTCGATGTCATTAATTTATTGATTCATACCATATATCTCTCTCTCATTTTATTTAGATCACTCATTAATTATAATATTTTTGACTGATTTTATTAGATTTTAATGTAAATTAATTTCATGGCTAGAATTATCAATATATAATTAGTTAAAAAAATTACTTATGATTTTATAATTTTACGATTTGAGTTTACAATCCGAGTTTATATTATATTTTTCGTGTTGTGTCAAAAAAATATTTTTGATAACTTTCATCACAATTCAATAACAACAGCTTTAGATATTGATTTAGTGGTTAAGGTGGTTTCTTTCTTTTTAGGATATAAATTAATTTTTTTAATTAAATTCTTTTAAATGTATCATGCTAATATGATATATATGACGTGCAAGGTAAAAATAAAAACATATGTTCATGAATAAAGTTGAGTTTTCTAGGCCTATACATTTTTAAAAAATCATTCTAATATGAATATTCCTTTTTAACTTCTTGGTTTTTCCCTATTATTTTTTTTTGTATTTTTAGGATTCCAAAATTATATTGTTTGGCATAATTGTTTTTGTTAATTAATGGAAAATACCAAATATATGGTAAAGGAAAAGTTAAAATTATATTATTGATGACCCGATTAACAATAACTAAATAGACTCAATTAGATGAGTTTGTTCATGGTGAATTTTTTTATTATTGTAATTAATTTTATATAATGCAAGTAAATTTCAATTAATTTGTTTTTATTTCTTTCCTATTAATCATATACCTTTTCTTTTATCAAGTTAATAATTTATTTTTTCTTTCCTAAATCTTTGTGCAGGCCATATGTGCTTTTAACATAGTTTGTTAACTGTTCTTGAGGTTCTTAAATATTCTTAGCTTCAAATGCAAGGCTGAAATTGAAATTGCAAAGTATTATTACAACTTATTTAACGAAAAAAAATATAAAATAAATTTGTGATAATTTTAGAGTGAATTTCTAAGCTTTTAAAATAAAAAAAATATAGAAAACATATCCTCTTTATCTTAATTATCTGTTTTTTTTTTTTTTTATCAAAACAGTAACCAAAATGCTACAAGATATGCTTTGGTGATGTATTTACAAGTTGGTGCCAAGATTTCAGAGAAATTAAGGGATTTTTAACAAAATAAAATTCCCCGCAATTTATAATTAAGAAGTTTACTTTGCCAGCCTTAGGAGTGAAGACCCTCTCAAATCACCTTCTTGCTGCTTGCTGCAGCAAGAACATTCAAAATGCTACAAAGGGAACCATTTCTCATCAGGTGTTGTGCATCATAGACTCTGCAAAGGTACTCAAGGCAGGCAAGGTTAAAGCCAACTATACTGTGGATAAATCATAGGTAGAAGATGTTCTAAACTGTTTTCCTTGTCCAATATCTGATGAGTAGGCTAAACACAATCGACATTATATTTCAGTTCATTAATTTATGAAATAAAATCATTGCATTGCATAGAAAATGCTGTCTTGAATTCACTCCAGGAGAAATTCGGAAAAGGAGCTGCAACAATATGCGAGGAGGGCAACCAAATTTACTGCTCAGCATGGCTGTCAGAGTGTCAAACTCTCCATCATTCAACTCATCTCACAAATATTTTTATCAGAGAATGTGCAGTGTTTGATGCGTTATTGGTTCTCGAGAACGAACTACCACGAAAGACTTGCAAGCCGTTTACATTTTACTAGAAATAGGAAGGTACTTGGTATGACGCCCTTGAGCAATAATTGCCCCACTCTTTTTCTTCCTGAAATCAACACTCGCAGATCCAACAGCTTTGCCTGCACGTAGAACCCTGGCTTCAATCTCGATTTCTTCCTGAATGAACAGAAACAGAAAACTTCGTATGACTGGTAAGTCAAATGTTGTTTATGATTCAGTAATTTTTACATGTACGATGGAACATCCACACATATACACAGCTGCTATGATGAATGGAATCAACACTGTTAAAGTAATTCAGATCAAACATAAAAGAATTCTCAATAATATATTTATTATGAGTGTTTAAATTAACTTAAATACAAAGGAATTATATATAGGTTAAACTGAAAATACTATTCTACCCTTAATAAATAAAACTAGATAAATATTACTTAACATCTCCCCTCAAACTCATGATGCGGCATTTACAAGCATCGAGAGTTTGCCAACTCGAAAACAAATACGAGATATGGAACGTGTCTTGGTAAAGAAATCTGCAATCTGAAAGGAAGAATGAACAAAAGGCAAAGTAATGGTGCCATGCTTGAGATGATGACGAGTAAAATGACAATCGATCTCAATGTGCTTAGTTCGCTCATAAAAATCGAGTTTTGAGCAATCTGAATAGAACTCTGGTTGTCACAATTCATAGGAGTAGGATGAAAAAAGAAAACTCTCATATCAGCAAGTAACCAACATAACCAAACAATCTCTTTGGTAGTAAATGCCATGACAGAAGCTGAAGGAAAGTTGAAATACCAGATTTTGCAGAAACTTAACTCAAATACCAAATTGTAGAGACTGAAGAGAAGACGAAATACCAAAACAATTGCAGAGACAGAACAAATTGCAGAAGCTGAACAATCTAAAATAAAGTTTCAGATATTAATTCTTCAGCCGCAAGCACAAAACCTGATCTTCATCCTCCATCTTTTAATAGGTCAAACAACTCATGTCTGATGTTTTGAAAAATGGATCTGAAGTTAAGCTTCAAAGGAATGCATTGAGCGTGCTGGAATATCCTACAGGGAATGAAGTGGATGATGACAACGATTTTGATACGAGCAGTGGCTTTGACATTGGTGAACATGATTTCTATAAGGGCAGCAAGTTCCATAAAATTAACAAGCTAAAGGTTCGATCAACTAGGCTCTGATACCATGTTAAAGTAATTCAGATCAAACATAAAAGGAGGCTAGAATTCTCAATAATATGTTTATTATGAGTGCTTAAGTTAACCTAAATACAAAGGAATTATATATAGATTAAACTGAAAATACTGTTCCACCCTTAATAAATAAAACTAGATAAATATTACTTAACAAACACTACATATCAGCTTTGAGATTTATTTTACTCCATCTTATTGTTCTACAAATCATAGATTCCCTTACTCCATCTTGACCAAAACTTCTTGCTCGTCAACAAACAGAAGGGACCTAATAGTTCATCTAATCAAATAAAGAAAACATTGCACAAAAAACTTCAATACAATTTCCAACTTCAACTTATCATACTCCAAAGTGAGTTGACAGTGACAGAACTCATGTGATGGCAGCTGCAATTAAACGCAAGCAACCTCAAAACTTAGAAATCTACAATAAGGCTTGCTACATCTAAGTTCGATAGGGTTTCAGATAAAATTGATAGCAATATGAATCAAATTCTTCATCAATTAGGCCTAGTATTGACACCGTTACCAAAAGAAACAACAGACATAGGTAAGTCAACATGTTTAACCATAAAAAAATGCATTTAACAATTCTTTGATTTGAAAAAGATTTCCTTATCCACTCTGTCAAATATTCAAGAAATTATGGTTGGAATTGTGCTATCAATTGTATTGAAGAAATAAAATTAACACAAAGAAACGAGAATCGAAAAATAGAAAGGAGGGAATGATACCCACGTCAGCATAAGCAGCATCCAAGTATGAAACATTAATTTCCACAGAAACTCCTGTTAAGAACACTCCTGCTGCGACCAGTGCAGCTGACCCTACCACATCAACCAGCATTGCTGTAGCCCCAGCATGCAAGCAATCGCCACCGTTCTTCACAATAAGCCATCATGCAAAACCCCAATAATCAGCAACACCCTTTAAAACCAAAATGATTCAATCATTGTTTGGCTTAAAATTATGGAACAAATTTAAGAACTTTTTCAGTATTTTATCTCAAATCACAGAATATAAAGAAAATTACTTCAAAAAAAATCCTAACTAAAGAGCAGACATAAAAAAAATCTCAACTTTCTCTTGGTCATCATGAGTTATCTGAACGACCAAACTAAGTGGAGGGTAATCCAACCATTTCTCTAATTTGCCTTAGTTCTGTTGTCAAAACCAATCAAGGGAAAACAATAGTCCGCCGTGGAAGTTATCCCAAGAATCCAAAGGAGTCATCTTGAGATCCTTGATTATGCATTTGAATAAGTTGATAGCAATAAAGCACAGAGTTTGAGGTTTGAAATGTTTACCAGAAGACGAGGAGGGACTTTCATGGAGCAAACAACACGCCCAGGTTCGATGAAATCAATATGAAGGCCTTCCATTACGAATTTTTCAAAGAATCTGAGTGGCATTTCTTCAATTTTTGATGCTTTCTTGTCATCTTCATGTCCTCCTTTCTCTATGTATCTCCTCACAGATTCCAAATCCATTTCGCCTATTCTCTTTCTAACAGATATGATCCTTACCTGTAAATGAGTTTATGTTTTGGGGGATACCGTGTGTTTGGGGATGGGATGGGGCGTGAGATACAATTCATTGAAGCACAACCACACCTCGTCGAATTTATTATTAGTATAAATGTCTCATCAATGACGGAAATAAAAGTTTTTTTTTTTTTTTAATCTTAAAGTTGTTAAACAAGTAAATGATTTAATTTATTTTAATTAAAGCATAATTATTTTTATTATTAATAGGTCTTTGATTTTATATGAGCTGTAAGTATATATTTATATTGAAAACATATTTTTCATGAGTTTTATGTTTTTTATGCTTTTATTATGATAAGCTAAACATCTTTGTTCGCTAGTTTAATATATTTACAAATCTGAAAAACAATCTTAAAGCTTTATTTGTATATTAGATTTTGTTTAATTTATCTTGTGGAAAAAAATATAGATTAATTATGAAATATGTTTTTAGAATTATTTTTGTTTTAAAATTATAGTTTATCTTCTAAAATTGTTTTCATGCAATTTGGATGTTTCAATGCATGTCATATATTTTATTGATTTATGTTTTTCAATAAGTGAATTATTATTTTGTTTATGATATATTGCTTATATGATCATGCTTTTTGCTTAACAAGCTCAAATATTTTATAATGATAATGATACGATGCATGTTAAGAAGAACTTAAGCTTTAATATGTTGATTTTATCTTGCATGTTTAAATATTTTTATTTATTAAGTTGTTTTATTATAATTTTTTTATATTACTTGTTTATTGTGGTGCCAAAATATTTATTTATAAATATTATTGCTTATTGTTTATATAGATTATATCATGTCTTATACTCATTCTACTCAAGATTTGGTTGTGCCAACCAATATTATTTGCCAAGTACTAATTTGGTAATGAAGATTACACCATCACCTTCTATGGTGTACGGTAAGAAACCTGAAAAGTTTAATGAATTGAACTTTAAGAGGTGACAACAAAAGATGTTGTTCTATCTAACCACCTTGAACTTGATAAAGTTCTTGGCTGAGGATGTATGAAATCACATTGATTTCATATGTAAGAACTACATCTTGAATGACTTAGACAATGCACTATATGATGTGTATAGTTCTATAAATAGTATATAAGCACTATGAGAAGCTTTAAACAAAAAGTACAAAGTTGAAGGTGCTAGTATGAAGAAATTCATAATCAGAAATTTTTTTAATTTTAAGATGATTAATTTAAGCATCGTAATGAGCCAAGTTCAAGATTTTCAACTCGTCTAGCATGATATACACAATAAATGTATGTCTCTAAGTGAGTCATTTCAAGTGGATGCAATCATTGAAAAATTAACATCATATTGGAAACATTTTAAGAATTATCTTAAATATAAGCCTAAGAAGATGGAAATTGAAGATCTTATTTTGAGGTTGAGGATAAAATTTGGCAATAAGTTGTCAGAAAAGATAGCTAACTCTTCTAGAGCCCAAAAAACAAATGTTCTGGAACAAGCGGTAAAGTCCTATAATAAAAATAATAAAAAAAAGCTTGCTGTGAAAGGGAAAGGAATTGTCAAGAAATTCAATGGCAAATGTTTTATCTAAAGTAAGACTAAGCATCTACTTAAAGATTGCAAAAAAAAAAAAAAAGGGTGAGAAAGAAAACCCTTAGAAAAGAATTGATGAAGCCAATGTCACTAATGTCGATCACTTTACTAATACATTTTCAGAAATAAACTTGTCTTATTTTGTTTTTGAAGTCAACCTAATCAACAATTCTAAGAAGTTATGGGTTGCCATTGTTACTACATGTCATGTATGCAATGACAAGAGGATGTTTCTAACTTAGAAAAAAAAAATGGATAGAGAAAACCTATACATGAAGAACTCATTAACCACCAAGGTACTAAGTGTTGGAAAGGTCATACTGAAAATGATATCTGAAAAGCTTTTTACCCTCAACGATATACTGTATGCTGCTGATATTAGAAAAAACTTAATGTCTAACTTATTATTAAGAAGAAAATGGTTTTAATATAGTTTTTTAGAGTGATAAATTTATACTCTCTAAGAGTGGTATATTTTTAGAAAATGGGTATCTTTTTTATGATCTTTTTAAAATGAATGTAATGACCAATACAATCAATTATGAAAATAATAATAAGATTGTCTCTCCTTCTTATTTGCTTTAGTCTTGTGATGTGTGACATGATAGGTTATGTCATATGCATTATAATTTTATGCAAATGTTAATAAACCATGAATTATTACAAATTATGATTTTCAAGAAAAAAAACATAAGTTTGAAATTTATGTAAAATAAAAATTCACAAAACCTTCTTTTCAAATAAATGAAAAAAGTAGTGAACCTCTAGACTTAATTCACTTAGATATTGGTGATTTAAAATTTGTGCAAATTAGAGGTAAAAAACTATTATATTACTTTTATAGAAGATTGCACAAGGTATTGATATACTTATTTGCTTAGCAGAAAAAAATGAAGCTCTTGAAATGTTTAAACACTATAAGTATGATGTTGATAATCAACTTAATAAGAAGATAAAAGTAATAATAATTTATGGATGTGGAGAATATGAAGCACCATTTGATGAATTATGTTTCTAAAATGGTATTATCCACCAAACTACTTCTCATTATTCATCATAATAAAATAGTGTTGTGAAACTTATGAATCGAACATTAAAAGAAATAATGAGTGCCATATTAATAAGTTCAAAAACACCTTAGAAGTTGTAGGGGGAAGCAATTCTAACTACCAATTATATACTTAACCACGTACCCCATAAAAAAGTTAAAAAAAGACATCGTATAAATTGTGAAAAGTAGAAGAGCTTCATATAAATACCTCAAAGTGTGGGAGTGTCATGAAAATGTAGAAATACTTGATCTTAAAAAGGTCAAGATAAGACATAAAACTGTGAATTATATATTTATTGGGTATGCATATAATAGTAGTGCATATCGATTTTTATACACAGTTAAGTATTGATGATATTCATCCTAATACTATTATGGAATCAAGAAATGCTACATTCTTTGAAGATGTGTTTTTATGGAAGTAAGTACAAGAAAATCATTAACTTAAAAGAATGAATTAGGCTAGTTCAAGTAATCATCATTAATCAGAAGATGATGAAGTTGATTGTAGAAAGAGTAAAGAGGAAAAATGACCAAAATATTTTGTTTTGATTTTTTAACAAATTTGTTAGAAAATAAACCTCAAACTTAATCCGAGATGATGTCCTGTCCAGAAGCTTGCTATTAAAAAAAGATAGTCAATAGTCAAATTGAATATATTATAAATACATGGAAACTAGTGGATTTTCCTCCCGGATGTAAACTATTAGGCCATAAGTAGATCTTCAAAAGGAAGATGAATGCTGACGACATCATTAACGAATATAAAGCTAGACTTGTTGTTAAAAGTTTTAGACAATAAGAAGGTGTGAAATATTTTGACACATATTCATCTGTGTTAAGAATAAGTTCTATACAAACTTTAATAGTCATTGTAGCTATTAACAAGCTTGAAATATATCAAATGGATGTAAAAAAAACTTTTTTATATGGTGATCTTGATGAGAAAGTTTACATGGAAGAATTTGAGAGGTTTGTTATTAATGGGCAAGAAAAGAAAGTTTATCAGTTTGTCAAATCATTATATATTTTAAGACAAACACCTAAACAATAGCATACAAAATTTGACAAGGTGATGTTGCCAAATGAGTTCAAAATCAATGAAATTGATAAATATATTTATGTGAAAAACATAAATAAATATTACATCATTATATTTCTGTATATGAATGATATGCTAATTTTAGGTAGCAATGGTCACATGATCAAGTTTACTAAGAAAATATTAACTAACATGTTTGACATAAAAGACTTGGGTGTTGCAGATGTCATACCAGAAATAAAAACTTATAGGACATCTGATTGATTGGTATTGTTCTCTCACCTTATTATGTTTAGAGCATTCTCGATAAATTTTCTAAATGTGAAAATAGTACTGTTAACACATCAATAGATATAAGTGTATATCTGTCCAAGAATAGAGGTAAATGAATAAACCAATTGGAATATTCTTGAATAATTAGAAGCCTAATGTACATTATAAACTACATAAGGCCTGACATTGCTTACTTGGTTAGTAAATTGAGTAGCTTTACAAGTAATCCAAGTATTTGACGTACTCCTTGGACTATAGGCTACACTAAACTGGTTACCTATTAATACTAGAAGTGTATAATAATGCTAATTAGATATCCGACACTAAGGATTCAAAATCCATAAATAGATATGTCTTCATACTTGGCGAAGCAGCTGTGTTATGGAAATCCTCTAAGTAAACATGTATCACAAGATCCACAATGGAATCAAAGTTTATTGCTCTTGATAAAGTTAGAGAGGAAGCTGAATGAATTTGGAATTTCTAAGAGGACATTCCATGTTGGCCAAAACTAGTGCTAATTATTTGTGTTCATTACGATAATGAGTCAGCGATTGGAAGGGCACAAAGTAGTATGTATAATGGTAAATCTAGACATATATATCAAAGATATAATATTGTTAAACACTTGCTCTCAAATCGAATTGTTTCAATTGACAACGTAAAGTCAAATAAAAATATTATGGATCCCTTAACTAAAGATCTATCAAGAGAACTTGTGTATAATTCATCGAGGGAAATGAGCTTAAAGCCTTTAAACTTAAAAGAATGTAATAATGGTAACCACACCAAGTTGATTGGAGATTCAAAGATCTATATTCAAATGTAAAACTAAGTCATTTAATATTCTCGGTAGCACTAGAAAATTATTATTTTATATCTATTTCTATGATGAAATAAGTAATAGATTCAACATAATAAATGATGAGTTGTGCTCTTAATGATTTTCATATCTTGGTACATCGAGGAGAGTATACTTTTAATAAAATATTATCTATATAAGTAAGAAATGTGATAGTTTATTTAAGAATTTTGATAAATGTTGAATTCTATAAAGCACTCATGAATCCAAGAGTTATTTAGGGGATAAAATAAACACAACAGTGATAACCAAAGAAAATCTCTAGGTAGAGAACTATATAAGTACTATTGTGTTGATTAATATAACATTTGAATAGTTCAAGACATTGTATTCGCTATTTAGCCAGTAAATTCAATAGTGATTCACTAAGAAAAGTTCAAAGACAAAAACTACCTATCATGATATAGTGATATATCAAATCAGTATCTCTCAACAAATTTTTGAGTCATTTCAAAACTGGTGAGACAATTTCCAGTCATGTAGGGAACCGTTGAAAATTTGTTTAAAGAACATGGTTAATGGACATATTTGAGACTAAATTAAAATTGAGATCTACTCACTTTTAGGATTAAAACTTTATTGAGATTTAATCTCCAACATATGCTCTTTAACATAGAACATTAATATGATTTAAACAAATTATGGGTGAATAAAAATTTGATCTTAAAAAACCCATGGTTGACATGTTTTTGTGAAACCCAAAACCTTATAAAGAAATCTATCCCACATTAGAAAGAAACAATACTTTTCTAGTATTTATAAAGTGGGTAGTTGAAAACTAAAAATGGGGCCCAAATGGCACCCAAGCTTTCAGAAGAGAGAAATCATAGGCAAAGTGGGCTTTGGGCTTAAACCCTCTCTCCACACATGCCAGGCCTGACTTGGGCTTAAGTTTGGGTTTATTGTAAAATAATATTTTGGGAAACAAAATATTTTTTTTTGCCAACTAAAATTTAGACTTGGGTTTAGTCCATGAAGAATTATTTCTTTCAGCCCATTATTTTTCTAGTCCAATCCATGAATGTTATCGTGGCGTGCACGACACCAAATGACGGGTCTCTTTCCTAGATTGAAAGGGTTTTAGATATGTTGGGATTAATCATGAAATTATGATTTGAAGGGTTCAGGAGTTGTCACCTAATATTATGGCCACTAGAAAACCTACTAATCTGCAAGAGTCTATTTAAAATCTAGAGAGAGTGTAAAGTGTGTGTGTGTGTGTGTATTCTAGTTTGATGCATTATGTCATGTGGAGGGAGAGCATATATAGCATCATTAATAAATATTTTAAAACCTTATTGAAAGTTACAAAAATATGCTAGAAAAGTGAGATTAAGCTTTTTTTTTTATTAATGCTTTATTTTAACTTCTTTTTTATTTTCTTGATTTTCTATTTAAAAAGTAATAATTTTTAAAAAAACCTTAACCATTTATTTATTTGGAAAAGCTTGTGATAGATCATATTTAAAACAATATGAGAGAATCTCAATCTAAAAAACTGATATTTGTTGAGTAGCAGAAATATTTAAAACTAAGATATCAAATTCAAAAGCAAGCTAAGTTTATATATAAGACCTAGAATTTTTTTTTAAAAAAAAGTCTTGGACATGGGAGAAAATACAATGTTTATGTATATATGTATAAAACATTTTTCTAAATTTTAAGTAATGTTATTATCTTATGGTTTCTTAATTCACCCCATACACACACACACACACACACGAGGGTAGGAATAATCAGAAGAAATAATAATACACACACATGCATGTTTATATATATATATAAACTAAAATAAATACTGCTAGTTAATACTAATAAAAAAATTAGTTTATTACTCATTTTATCATGTTATTGTAGATTACTTTGATAATTAATTTTACTAGTCTTTGTGTTTAAAACAAATGAATTCATGAAATTTTAACATGAAAGTAGCATAACATTCATTTAACAAAATCTAGGAGTGGCTAAAACAACCACTCAATGTCTAAATTCATTTAACAAATAAAAAGGTTGCTCAATTTACTTGTTTTTGTGAGTGTGAATGATGGATCAATGTATTTTATATTTATTTGTGTGTGTGTGAATGCATGGTAATAACACAAGATGATGTGGATGTAGCTCATTTACAGGCTCAATATCCTTAAGTTCAGCTACAACTAAGTTCAAGTGATGTGAGTTTGATAAAGTGCAAGACCTAATATCCTTGAGTTTAGTTACGCGCTGAGCCCAAATGCATGTGGGTCTAACAAGATATCAGACCCAATATTTTTAGGTCCAGCCACGTAGCTATGCTCAAGTGCATGTGGGTCTAGCACCTAACATCCTTAAGCTCAACTACGCGCTGAATCCAAATGCATGTTGGTCTAGCAAGGTTTGATAACCAACATCATTAGATCTAAAATCATTTCAAGTCTAAATATATATAGAGTTGATAGTCTTTTTAGGTCTCATGTTGGGTCACAATGATTTGTTTGTTTATTCTTGTGTCTTTTAACATAAAATATTAAAAATAAATAATGATCATCTCTTTATATATCTAAATATATAAAAGTCTTCTAAGGGCCTACCATATTTCTATCAATATTAATATTGTGTAAGAGATATTTATCTCTCATTAATGTTGTGTAAAGAATATTTATCTCTTGTTAATGTTATCGTGAGAAGATGACATTTCAACCCCTTCATTTAAGTAACGTGACAAAGTTTAGAGATTATATATATCACCTGAACCATCCAAGTAAATGACTCACACTTTTCCTATTACTTAAAATATTCATACTCTTATTTTCAGAGCATTTATGATACATAATTAGGAACTTTCTTATAATTAAAAGTTTATTCTCTCATTTATTGCATCCTCTCATTAAAAAGTTATTGATTTTATCATCGAATGGGCCCCTAAATCCTATCAAAATGGATTGTTTTGCAGGTGTAAGGCCTTCTATCATCAACCATCAATTTCGTAAACTCTAAAGAAGGGAATATTGAAGTGAATGTATGATTACCTACTATTCTAACAATAAAAAAACCTCATTCTTGATCATATTAAATACTTGAGTGTGTTTAAAAAAGTCTTGAATTTGAACTTTTGAATACTTTGTGTTTGAAAAAAACTTGAACACTTGAAATACAAGATTCAAAGAAATTTGAACACTTGAAAAACAAGATTAAAAGAAAAGGCAAGAAAAGCCCATATTAATAAATGCATGTGTTCGGTATTTTAATATAAGATGATTTTTAAAAGTAACTTTTATCTAAAAATATATTAAAATAATTT
>Ga0325414_1002018_pt1 | contig 20213 bp, 6 predicted proteins | sample PopdelMetagenome_8_FD_206183 | JGI IMG/M metagenome (GOLD analysis project Ga0325414, IMG submission 206183) | Populus deltoides microbial communities from Bellville, Georgia, United States - Leaf-PdKOR-R3 | ecosystem: Host-associated > Plants > Phyllosphere > Phylloplane/Leaf | place: USA... | reverse complement strand
GGGGCATATTATAGAATGTACTTATATAGAAAATATTGTATATAGGAAATATTGTAGACATACTCTTGTGTGGTAACCTCCACCATTACTATTGTATATTGCCCTACCTATATATATAGAAAGGGTTAGCTAACCATCAGGTAATTAAAGCCTCCCAATTATTCTCAACTCTTACTATTTTGTCGTCTTGTATTTTGGTGTTTTTATACTTTCTTTTGTTTTATTTTTCTTTTTTTGCTTTGTGGGTTTTTTTGTTCTTTATTGTTATCTTTTTTTTTTCTTGGGTATGCATCCACTAGGTTATCTCAAGGAAAAAAAATTATGATGTCTCATATTAAAAAAAAAACAACAAGTGTTTCGTGTAAAGGATTATAACAAATGGTTTAATGACTTCTGTGCAGTGTAAATTCCTTACAACTCAGGAGGACAAAGTTTAACTAAGTGCTCTAGAACTTATAAATCATATATAGTGATGATATTTTAAAATATAGTATGCTTGAAAATACAATTTTTTTGTGTTTGGATAATAGTTAATTATATGTTCATGTCAATATTTAATTTTTCAAAACTTAGAAAGTGGATGATTGGTGGTAGAAGGCTTAACACTTGCAAAACAAATTTTTTTGTGAGGTTCAGAGACCTTCAAATAATAAAATCAGTAACTTTTAAGAAATTGATTGAAATAAATAAGAGAATGAGTATTAAATTCTAGGAGGCATAATAAATGCTCTAAGATTTAAAAATATTAATGTTTAGATAATAGAAATTATGAAACCCTTTACTTAGGTGGTTCACGGATATTTATAACTTCAGATAATAAAATAACTTTTAAGAAATTTATTGAAATAAATGAGAGAATGAGTATTAAATTTTAGAAGGTATGATAAATACTCTAAGATTTAAAAATATTAATTTCTAGAGAATAGAAATTGTGAAACCTTTACTTGAGTGGTTCAAGGGTATTTATAACTTGTGAACCTTGTCATTTTACTGGAGTGGAGGGACTGGAGAGTAATTTCCTCCTGATAGTATTATTGGAAAATAAATATCATTTACATAACATTAATGAGGGAGAAATATATCTTACACAATATTTATGAATTAGAAATATGGTAGGCTCTTCAGAGATTTTTATACACCTAGAGGTGTCTGGAGATGAATATCCCCAATATTAACATTTTATGTTAAAAGTCATAAGAATAAACAAATGAAACCTTGTCAGACCTATATCTATTTAGGCTCAGCAAGTAGCTGAACCAAAGAATGTTGGGTCTAGCAATTTGTCAAACTCATGTCCACTTGGGCTAAGCACATAGTTGAACCCAATGATGTTGGGTTTAGCAACTCGTCAGACCCATGTCCATTTAGGCTTCATACGTAGCTAAACCAAAGAATATTGGATCTAGAAACTCACTTGACCCATATTCATTTGGGCACGGCACGTATTTGAACCCATGGATGTTGGATCTAGCAATTCACCAGACTCATGTCTGTTTGGGCTTGACATGTAACTAACCCAAGAATGTTGGATCTAATAGCTGGTTAGACTTATATCCTTTTAGGCTTAACGCGTAGCTAAACCCAATGATATTGGATTTAGCAGCTAATCAGACCCATGTCTATTTAGGATAAGTGAGTAACTTAACCCAGACTCATGTCTGCTTGGGCCCAGCAAGTAGTTGGACCCAAGGACATCGGGTCTGGCAACTCGCTAAACTCATGTCCGCTCAGGCTCAGTGCACAGCTAAACCCGAGGATGTTGGGTTTAACAACTCTCTAGATCCATGTCTGTTTAGGCTTAGCATGTAGTTAAACCCAAGAATATTGAGTCTGGTGGCTCGTTAAACACATATTAGGCCTGGTGGCATGGCTACCAGACCCTAGGCGTTGGGGTTTGGCATGGCTGTCAGACCCAAGGTGCTCGGGTCAAGCATAGCAGCCAAACCTCGACGCTTGAGTCTGAAAAAACTATCAGACCCAGACGTCATGGGTCTGGCAGGGGTGCCAGACCCAAGTTATTTGGGTTTGGGAGGGGATGTCATACCCAAGTTCCCTTAGCGTCTTGGGTCTGGAAAAACTGCCAGACCTAAACGTCGTGGGTTTAGCAAGGGCGTCAAACTCAAGTTCCTTGGATCTGTGAGGGGATGTCATACCCAAGAAACTTAGGTCTGGCAGTGGCGCCTCTATCAAACCCAAGTTTGTAAATAAATAATCTTTTGAGATTATGTCATTGTAGATATATACAATTTATATAAAATCCAATTAGAAAATATTTAGTTTTGACAGTAAAAATTGACATGCAAAAAGACCTTAATCATTGAAATAAATACGATAGCTTTACAGCACGACCTAATGCTCTTTGGTCTGGAGGTGTAGCCGGACCCAAGTCTCTTGGGTCTAGTGGACCTAATGTTAGACCCAAGGCTCTTGGGTCAGGCTTTGCAGCTGGACCCAAAACTCATGGGTATGGCTTTGCTGCTAGACTCAATACTCTTGGGTCTGGCGTTGAAGCCCAACCCAAGGCTCTTGGGTTTGTCTTCCTACCCGGCCTAAGTTACTTGGGTTTGGTAGGGGCACCAGACCCAAGTAACTTGGGTTTGGCAGGGGCGCCAGACCCAAGTTCTTTAGGTCTTAGGGTCTGGCAGGGGAGCCCGACCCAAGTAACTTGGGTTTGGCATGGTTTCCAGACTCTCTTAAACTTGGGTCAAGCATGTTTAATATTATTAATATAATTATTAATAAATTTGAAAAAAAATCATTACTACTACCCAAAAAAACCATAAATTTGATTTGAATGATAAAATTAAAAATTGTTGTTGTTGTTGTTATTAATAAATTTGAAAAACAATATTATTGTTATTGGGAAAAAACAATAAATTTGATTTGAATGGTAAAATTAAAAACTATAAGAACTTTGAAAAAAAAACCATGGTAAAAAAATAAGAAATCAAAAGTAGAAGGACTGAACTGAAAAGTACTGTAAGTCTGACATGCTTGCCTAACCCAAACAAAAGGAGTCTAGCATGCTTGTTAGACTTATGGAAACATGCGTGTTAATGCAGCTGTTGGAAGAGCTTCATCTTTTTCCTCACTTTTGTATTAAAAAAAATGGAAACGCTTATCCATTTCTATCTATTGAATCATGAGGCTTTTGTGTTGGTGTTTTTATTGTTGGGTTTGTTGGTGTGCTCCAGCAGCATGCATTACTGTTCTATGTATTTTGTCTTCTAATTATGTCAAACATTGCATCATGTAGTGAAAATGGTAAACTTGATTTTAAAATTAACAAAACCTATTACTTGTGTCAATCTTAGAAGATGTTGTTTTTTCACTACCGTTCATTGATATTCATTGATATTCTTTATGAATGGCCGCAACGCAATGTGGGAAATCTAACTAGTATAAGCTAAAGCGCGTGGGGGTGAACATTGTGCAGTCGTGCTGCTCACCCCCTCATGTTTTATTGTGGATGCACTATTCATTTTTTTTAATTTTTTTGTGCTATAAATTTAGGGGGGAAATATGTGAGGTGAACAATGTGCAGTCGCTCTATTCACCCCTTTATGTTTACCATAGATGACATTGTTCACTTTTTTTATGTTTACTATAAATTTAAGGGGGGGAATATTAAACTCGGTTGAGTTCATGGTCTGAGTTCACCCTAAATAAACTAAAGCGTGTGGGGTGAACATTATGCAGACGCATTGTTCGCCCCCTCATGTTTTACTGTGGACAACACTAGTTATTGTTTTTTTTTTAAGGTTTTATTATAAATTTAAGGGGAAATGAGTTACGTGAATATTGTGCAACTGCACTATTCACCCCCTCATATTTTACCATGGATGACATTGTTTACTCTTTTTTTTAGGTTTACTATAAATTTAAAGGGGAAAAATATCAAACTCTGTTGAGTTCATGGTCAAGATTCACCTTACAAGTTTTACTGTGGACGACAGTGTTCACTTTTTTTTGTTTCTATTTAGATTAATATCCCTTTTCCTTTTTATGTTATTTAAAAAGCCTATTTGAAATGATGATTACTTTTTAATTATGCATTTAATTTTTTAGAAAGTTTTTCTGATTAATCTATATTTGTTTTAATCTTTTGTATAGATGAATTTTATTTTTTAAAATAAAAAAATTTTATTTTCAAATAATATTTCTAATATGTGCAGCCTTGTATATTTTTTTCCTTTTATTTTATTCAATCAATTTAATATTTGTGTCTATTTTTATTATCGTTTAATTGAATAAAAAAATTATTTTAATTAATAAATTTAGCAAACACAACTGCTTAAATGTCACGTCTTGTAAAATTAAATATCTTGATTTACATTTGTCTCTTGATTTTTCTAGTTTTATATTTAGTCATGGTTTATGATTTTTTTCACTTATTAATACACATAATTTTTAATTTATTTGATTATAAATATGTGTAAATTTTGTTTTCACTTAAAATTTTTTAAATAAAAAAACATGTTGAAAAAGTTTATATATAAATTTTTTTATTAAAAAAAAATATTTAAGTTGCAGTGAAGTGAAACACAAAGTCAAATATCTATTGAAAACTAATCATCTTCATCTTGATTGTATTTATTCATCAAATATCGAGGTCAAGCCACCTTAATTTGTCTTCGATGAAAGAAACAAATGGTGACCAATAATACAGTAATATCTTGCAAAGGTTAATGACAAATTAATGATAAAATTAAGAAACATCAATTTTTTATTGAATATAAAACACTTTTGTTGGGGTAAATAGCAATAATACAATTATGATTCATCAACTATAAAAAAACATAATCGTTCTGTCGACGTTTATCCATTATGATAGATCAACTATAAAAAAAAAACTAAAAGTATAAAATAATATTTTAATAAAAATAATTGATTGTTATATTTTCAACCTTGAAATCATGTCAACAGTGTTCAGAAATTGAAATTGATCCCAGTCGATTACATTGACATATCCATTATGATTGATCAACTATAAAAAAAACATAATTGTTCTGTCAACGTTCATCCATTATGATAAATCAACTATAAAAAAAACTAAAAGTATAAAATAATATTTTAATAAAAATAATTGATTTGGTAATCCATCAATTTAGTATTGTTATAGGGGTTATTTTCAAAGTATTTTTTATTTGAAAATATATTATATTAATATTTTTTTATTTTTTAAAATTCATCTTTCTATCAACCTATCAAAACAATTTAAAAATATTAATTTTAAAAAAATCATTTTTTTAACAAACACACAGTCAGCCAAGCCATGTTATCAAGCATATTCTTATATTCTTTTCCAAATTGATCTTCAAACTGAGTCCAACAACCATGTTTCTAAAAATAAAAAAAATTACATTTGGCTGGGGCATCATTCTCCAGCGAAGACTTAGCTGCCAATGGCAAGTCATCTCGCCACAGTCCAGTTTGCTTATGATTCTACTTTCAGAGCCTGCGGCAATTCAAATTCCATTAACAAAGTAGCAGAAATTCTTAGTGACAGGCAGAGTGACCATACTCCTCCTATATTCAATCACCAAATCATAGAGAAAAAACCTTCCCCTTGCTCAGTTAAATTATGCTTCACTGCATTTTTAACTGAAAATCTAACTCTTGAATTCGATGAAAGAAAAAAACACGTTGCAATTCACCCACATGATACACGAAGTTTGCAAGATCCAAATGTCTTGCAAGTGTTTCCAAACTGTTGATATGATAAAAGGTTTTCTATATCAATTTGTGTTTAAAATCCTAATTTAACTAGTTAATTAGAATTTTTATGGAACTATTATTTAGAATCTTTATTGGAATAAAATAATTTAAGATTATCTTCTTCCTATAATCTCTTTATAAATTAAGGACATGTACTTAGAATCTTGTGTGTTGAATATCAATGAATAATAGCTTATAGGGTTAAATACGCTAATTTTACTTATAAAGAGTACTCAAACGTAGTCCCTCATTGCTAAACACTCATTTTGAGATAAGAAAAGGTTTCTGGATTAAAAAGATTTGTGTTTAGAATTATTATTTAATTAGTGAATTAGAACCCTTAAACAAGAAAAGGTTTCTAGATTAAAAAGATTCGTATTTAAATTCTTTTTAATTAATTAATTAGAATCCTATTCTTACTAAATGATTATTTAGAATTTTTATTGGAATATGATAGTTTATTTTATTCTATAATCTATTTATAAAAAAGTTTGTGGGTGATTTGTGATTTCTAAACTTGGTGAAAGACTAAAACAAAGGAGCTTTATGTCTTGCATGATCCAAATGTCTTGCAAGTGAATTCATGAAAATACACATAAAATATGTCACAATAAGATTGTGTTTGGCATGTTAAATAACAATAGACTAGACAAAATAAATTTTTTTGTGAAGTTGTTTGTTCTATCTTTATACAGTACAAAAATTATTTTTTTTTCCTATTCAAGACTGTTCTAGGAAAGAAATTTTTGTATCAATAAAAGGAGTAGAGCAAGCTTGTCCAATTCTCTACACGAGAATTAATCTAGTTGATTTGGGTTAATGCATAGATAAAAATGATTGTAATCATAGTTTTAAAACTCAACTAGAAATCAACCTGGATTACAAGTCAAGTTGATTATGTTATCATAGTTTTAAAACTTAACTCGAAAGTCGAGCCAGGGTTAGACCCGAATTGACCATTGATCCGAGTCAAAATAAGAATAGAAGTGGTTATTATCATAGTTTTAAAACCGACTCAGATGTCAACCAGGGGTCAGGCCCAGGTTGACCATTGACTCAGGTCAATATAAGGATAAAAATAGTTATTATGATAGTTTAAAAACCCAACTAAGAAGTCGACCTGAGGCTAGGCCTAAACCATGGATCGGGATGGTCAACCTGGGTTTATCCGAAGCAATATAAAAATAAAAATGATTATTATCATTGTCTTAAAATCTTAGCCGATATTCACTTGAGGTAAGCCTGGGTTACGGTTTGTGAAGGTCAACCCGAGTTGACCTAAATTGAAAAAAAATCAAATCAACCTCATTATACCAATAATATATATTATCTCAGATTGCAGGTTGACTCGAGTTTTTTACCAGGTCAAGTCAGATCTATCTTTCCTTTATTTTTTTTTAAATTTGGAACGGTCTAAACCTAAGGGAAGCCAAATCTCATCTAATATCTATCAAATACAAAATAAGACATCGTTCAATCCTCTCCAGTCCACTGTAATCAATATTATTCACCATACCAAACACTAACCAACCAACCTAAAAAAGACACAAATTCGGACAGCAGAGACTAGAGCAGTGCTTGAAATATAAATGGACGTTACAAATTGATCGATCAAGATAAGTTTCCACACGATGCAACAGGCAATAACAAAGTAGAAACAATTATTAACTACCTGATCCAAAAACTCCTTTGTTTCCTTAAAATTTAAATGGCACATCCAACCTTCCTTCAGTGCTCGGTTCAATAGCCATAGAGCTTGGGAGGTAAGCGTGGGGTAAGAATAACCTCCAATGGGGTAGCTTTTGGAATGGTTAGACCTGAACTTTCAGTCAAGTCAACAGGCTGGTCCATTGGGGTAGCCAATTCAAAAGAGTGAAGAAGACGGGCAAGTGTCAGGTGAAGGACTTGGAGTGCAAACGACACACCTGGACAGGACCTCCTACCAGAACCAAAAGGAATAAGTTCAAATTGCTGGCCTCTAACATCAACATCTCCATGGCTAGTGAGAAACCTCTCTGGCAGGAATGCAGATGGATTTGTCCAAACTCTCGGATCCCTTTGAATCTTCCATACATTTACTATCAAGCGGGTGCCAGCAGGGACATGGTAACCAGCAACTTTGCAATCCTCCATTGCTTCTCGGGGTCCTAACAAGGGACCAGCTGGATATAGTCGGAGGGTTTCTTTGATGATTGCTTGTAGATAAACAAGATTCTTAACATCTGAATCTTCAACTTGCCGCTCCTTGCCAACATGGAGGTCTAGCTCTTCTTGTGCCTTCTTCAACATGTGGCGATTGTTCAGAAGTAATGAGATGGCCCAGGTTAGTGTGCCTGCTGTGGTGTCACTACCACCAAGGATAAGAGCCTGCACAAAATTATGAACTCAAAAAATTCAGTCATTATCTTCACCTGGAGGAGTCCTACGGACATTTTACAATACTTCGTGAGCATGAATTATGAAATTAATATATTCCAACAGCCACTCCAATTCGCAATTAGTTTTTTTATTCTCATCAACAAAAAAAAATTGCTTGAACTGGCTCTGTAAATTGTATTCCATGGTTATTTTGCATATCAACTTACTAGGCAGGTAGACTTGATGCTGGTATTTGCATCATACTGAAAATTCGACAGTTGGCCTTCCTCCTTAAGTGACAACATCACATCGATGAAGTCCTGCTCACCCTCATCCTTGATTCCAGCAGAAACTCTCCTTTGGCGATGTTCATCCAGCCAGCCTTCGAGAATAGCATCCAACTCTTTGGCTGTATTCTTCATTGCCCTTTCATGTCCCTGCAAATCTAACCACCCAAGAAATGGAAGTGCATCTGAAACCACAAAAATACCAATCAGACGAAAGAACTGATTAATCGCCTTCTGGCACCGTCTTGCCTCTCCATCATCAGAGGCGGCAGCAGAACCAAAATAACGCTTTCCAGCCACCATTCTGACGACCACATTAAGTGTCAAGTCTTCTAGCCATTGTTTAAGTTCAACAACCACCGGACTGGAGCTATTGTTAGCCCACGAATTGTATAGTTCCCTTATCCCTATGTTAACTTCAGAAGCTCGAACATGCTTAAGCATCTCAAGCCGTCGGTTAGAAAGAAGTTCAAGAGTTGCGATCTTTCTCATCTCACGCCAGAAGGAGCTGTATGGAGCAAATCCAAAAACAGCATAGTTGTAGCCCATATGCTTTGCTGCAACTGTAGTCGGACGTGAAGCTAGCGCCTTGTCATTAATTGTGAAGCATTCCTTCACTACCTCCCAACTACTCACCACAAAAGCCCGGCGACTGCCGAGACGGATAGTGAACGCTGAACCATGCTTATCAGCCATTGCTCCAAGAGTTCGGTATAGAAGCTGATCACCCCCACCTAACAGATGTAGATGGCCAATAATTGGCCATGCTCCAGCTGGTTCAGGAGCCTCTTTAATTTGGTTACCTTTAATACTGTTTTTTTTAATCAGTGCATTGTAGAGAAGTATGCATGAAAAAAACAAAGCAATCGCAATTAATTGAGGAGAAGGATCCATGTTCTATAGAGAGATGCACAATTGTGAAACTGACATCCCAGTCAATTTATAAGCCACCTCCAGACAACAATTCAACTAAATTCAGCAAGAAGCAGGCCACTTCCTAACAGTTTGTGGCAAGGGCCATAGCTTGCCCCTGTGAGCGAGTGTGAGAACAGAAAATTCTGATGTATGCTTTCATAATAAATTATCGATCCCCATTTCACTCTTAGTAAGGATTTAAATTTGTTCTGTTTCTCCAACCAACATGTTGACAGATGACTTCTTGCAAGGTGAGAAGAGAAGTTGAAATGCATACGATATCATCAAGTCACTCAACTCAATCTTGCATCAACAAAAAAAAAAAAACAATTAGGTGAAATAGTTTACTCTATTCTAGAGATTATAATTATTGATCCACAATGACTTTGTTTAGTATATTTGATTAAAGAATCTTGTAAGATGATGCTATACAAAAGGTTCATTGTTCTTGGTCAGTGGGTTCAGTTTCTTCACAACATAGGTACTACCTGGGGAGTGAGAGCTGGTCGGCAAATATGACTGATATGCAGGGATCATGCCCACTTTAACATGCCACTATGTTCTTTACATCAGGTTGATTGCTGCAGATACTGCAATGCAATAAAATCTAGGAAAAAAATTTCTTTTCTATATTCAAAGCTCATGCATGTGAGCTACTAATTTAGCGAAAATCACAATGTGGAGAGTTATCATTAAATTAATGACAGTGTAAAATATAAGGCGTTTAAGAGTTAAAACATTCTCTTACAACTCACCCACAATTGCCTGCCTTTGTTTCGACAGTGAGCTATATTTTAATGACATTTGACTATAGCCAGAACATAATGTTTTTGTTCCATCAAATAAGAGGAAATATATTCATACCAAATTACCAATTAAAAAAAAAAAACCAGAGCCCAAAGAGCAATTTGTACAGTCTGGTGTGGGGGGGGGGGGGTCCCGGCCCAAAACAGCAAACCAAACAGCGAAGTTATTTAGTCAGATTTGATGGGCTTTAACCCAAAGGATTGGGTTAGGTGGGAGTTGACTCAAAAGAAAGATAGGACATCAAGCTATCCTTTCATGTGTGGCGAGGCTCGGCCCAAAACACCAAACTGAGCTGCAGTTGCATAAAAGTTTTTTTGAAAATATAATTACGGTATTTTTTTTAAATATTTTTTATTTAGAAATGTATTAAAATAATATTTTTTTATTTTTTAAAATTATTTTTAAAATTATCATATTAAAATGATTTAAAAACATCAAAAAATATTAATTTAAAATAAAAGAATAAATAATTTTAAATTTTTTAAAAAATATTTTTATAATATAAAAACAAACAAAATCACGGAGACCTTGTAAGCATGGCATCACGTCACCTACGAGGGCTTACTTGTCTCGCCAATGAATATATATCTTTCTTGCAATATAGTGCCTACACAGCTTTATTTGCTCGATATAGGTAAAAACAATTATGACTACTCCACACAGTAATCTTATGTGATTAAGGCTAATAAATATTTAGGTCATTAGTTAATAAGACACCACAAGCCACAAAACATCACACAACCATCATAATATTGCAACGCATGTGTAATACCGATTTTATTTTATACCGGATTTTCTTTTGATTTACACCAATTTCACTCGATAGTTGAATCAGCTCAATCTATAATTCCTCTACGATCTAAATTATGAGTTGGATATGCCAACTCATGGTTGATAGATTGACTAAATTTATTGATTTTTTTAATAAAATAATACAAACATTTATTTTTAAAAAAACCGATCAGATCTCCCTGAGATAGAGGGTTAATGCACCTAATCACTAAAAATTTAATAAAATCAACTATCCAAATAATTTAAAAGCAAGTTAGGTCTAGATTAATATATAACTGAATTAATCCATGGAGCCACCGATTTGATAACCAAGGTTTCCGTCTGATGGTTATGGCGGTCCCAGCGGGGGGCGGGTGGGGAGGAAGAAACGTTGAAAGAGTGAATTAAACTGATGGTGGTGGAAGAAAGATGTGGCACAAAAAGATATAATTAGTGAGGCAAACAGAGGTACACATGTTCTGTCACAAGATCTATTACAAGATATCATGTAATGATGCGGGTTGTAGAAATTCAAGGAGGATACCAAAATGTCTGGATTGTCTGGGCTATTTGTTTCTGAGCTATAGCCTATACGTAGGTACCTCAAAAGAGAAATTTCAAGCAAGAGACTACCCCCTTGATGATTGTTGGACCACGCTTTCTTCTTTAATTTGTTTTTTTTTTAAAGAAATTTAACACAATTTTGAAAACAAATATATATTTAGTTAAAACAAAATAAATAAAAATAAGTCTTTGTAAATAAAAAATTTATTATTTTAAATTCTACATAATTGATATTTAAAACATAATTATGTGTTGGACTTGGTACAAAAAAAATATAAATTATTTAGCTAATAAAACTGTTATTTTTGTAAGTTTGTCTGGTATTATAGTTGCATATGAGTTTGATTGCATTTCAAAAGTGTATTTGGAATGAAAAAAAATTAAATTAATAATTTTTTAATATTTTTTTGATGATTTTGGTATGTTGATGTCAAAAAATTTTTAAAAATAATTTATTTTTAAATAAAAATATTTTGAAAAAAACACAAACAATGACATCAATCAAACACTGTATAATTGAATAAAATGCATGCGCTATCCCATTAACAAATGATTTTTTATTATTATTTTTTTTATCATTTCACCCCGGTGACATAATTAGCTGCATTGCAGTTATCCTGAATTGCTTTTTTTTTTTTTTGTTGCTGCCTCCATAAACTATAATGAGCAAACGATGAAACAATTTAATTTTTTTATTTTAAATTAATTAATATTCTCATATCATTTTACTATACAAATATTAAAAATAATTTTTAAAAATATAAAAAAATATTATTTTATAACAAAAAAATATTTTAAAAAATATATATTAGCCCACCCCAATCCTAAGTGCACATGGTCAAAGACGAAGAAGGCTGGAAATAAGAAAAGGGAAGACTGGGCCCTCAAGTCAGTCCAAAATATTCGTATAGATTAACCCATTAGATGAATCAAGGAGTCATGGGCCAAATGGTGATATTAAAATGGCGTAGCTGATCCACATCCACATTCTTGTTATCTACGTGGTGGTCCTGTCGTAGCTCATAAGTCAGTTTTGGACTATAAACAATAAATGTGAAGTTGAGGTGATGGCGAATTGACAATGCCACCACCATCTCTAATCTCAACTGGGAGCTGGACGTGCACCGTGCGCATGGGTGAGTGGATGAGAAAGCCGAAAAGAAGGTTCCATCTTTTTAGTCTCTATATACTTTCTGTTCTCCATCTTGTCTGCAATCAAAATTCAAAACAAGCGACACAGCATCAATCATTGTGGATTGACAATAAGACACTAAAAGTAATTGTTGGCAATTAACTGTTTCTGTTCTCACTTTTATGACATTTTTGGGTGGATTTTAGGTAAATCTTACGAGAAATTGTAGCTTCAAGTTTTAAAAATGGTCCCAGAGACACAGCTACGTCGAAGGAGAAGACGTCAACAACGCTAACGTGCCTGCACAGTTAATACATATACACCTTGACATTCGACAATATATCAGTACATGCACATGCATGCTTTTGTAGCTTTGTTTCCTCGATGGATCCATCACAATACAAAAGGGCCATTCAAACTTTAAACCTTTCGTTGTTGCTGCTGAGTACTGCCTTGTAAAAAGAAGCTTAAGTTCAAGGAAGCAGAAACATTTAGCACACGCAAATGCAAAGGATTGCACAGTAGTCCATTTTGGCCCCCCTCTTTGCACACGGTATCATCGCTCGAAGATGGCAATGACTATGACAGATTTTATCGGGTCAATGGGTCCTGGGAATTTTTAGGTATTTTCAGGTTATTTTTTTACCTTAGATCAAAGGTCAAATACACCGGTGACGGTACAATAGTGCACACTCAACATACAAGTAAATGATGTAACTTATCAATCCGGACCCTCCGTGGGTACTGTGGCATGGGACAGGCAACGACAAATTAACTAGACCATGTCCCAAAATTATAGTATGTATATGTCGATGGTGATAATTGTTGTATATTTGTTTTAAGCAGATAAATTATGAGTTAATGAGATATTAATTAATTTAAAAAAATTTCTTAGTGTTTTTCTCATAGAATTTTTAATTTTTTTAGATTTAATTTTTAATTTATAGTAGTTAATCAATTATTGATAATGGTGAGAATTAACTCTTATTAATATTTTAATCTTTTAGCTTTTAAATTTTACAATGGATGAAGGAAGAGTTTAACATGTGAGTTTTTTAGATTTTTATACACTTTTCTTTATTTTATATTTTAGTGTTTTATTCTTATTTTATGCTTTGGTTTTCTACTAAAATCTAGAGTTTGAATTCATATTGTAGAGAGATACTTCAGTTTTATATTTTTTTGGTTCAAAGATCTTGGTTTAGAAATGCATCTAAATCAAGATGGTATTCTTGGAATCTTGAAAGGTATATTGTATACCTCGATCTTAGTTGCATAAATGAAGAGTAATAAAATCTTAAAGATAAATTATTTATATTTAAAAAAAATAAAAGATTCATTACTTAATTTAAATTTTTTTAAGAAGTAAATATCATTTTTATTTTAATTGAAGCGTAGTTAATTTAAATTTTTTTTATCTTGAGTTTATAGGTTCATATTACATGTCTAAACTCTAGTTTTTCCTAAAATATCTTTTATTTAGCATGTTTTTATGATAATAAACTACCAATCCAGGCTAATTATTTTTTAATTACAATCTTGTTATGATAAACTAGGCATATGTACATATTATTCTAATATATTTACACCTTGTATCTACACTGATATATTAAGTCAAGGGACATCCCAACAGTTAGAACTTAGGCACTTCGATTAAGAGGTGCTATATACGCACAACCTTTAACGATGATGGGTAGAGATTTAGGACATGGTGAAAGCTACTCCTACTTTATAATTAATTCATGGTTTTTTGAGCATCCCGTTGGAAGGAAAATCTCATTTTCACAATTAATTAACCATATGATAAAGTTGTCTCCTTTTTTCTTTTTTTTTTGTTTCCGCCCTTTCACATTTGAGACAGAATCCAAGAAACATGGAAGATGCATAAAGATTAGTAGATATGTGGTCCATTAAAAGGAGGATTAGATAAATCATAAACTCATAGTTTGTTAGCCTGATTAATTAACACTTGAGAAGGGTTAGCTCATTTGTAGTTTCAGCATAGTCCAATTGCCAACTTGGCCTTCCAAGGGTGAACTCTAGGTTAAGCAACATATCTGAAGATGACGAGGAGCTAGAGTCCAATCTCTCCTTCAAATTAGCAGCCATGTGGAGGGCTTCCGTGTGTCCGTCCTCCTAATTAAGGATAGAAACAGATAATATTATCAGCTAGAAGTTAATTAGGAAGATAATTGATGTGTGTGTGTGTGTGTGTGTGTGTCTAATCCATGAATTTTTTGTTTTTGATGATAAAGTCATATACCTTAGAATGGTCATGTGCTTCGACATTAACATATGTCAGAGCTTCAAGACTTGATATATTTTTCTCATCTCCCTCCATTGATGATGGCCCTGAATTTCTGTTAAAAAAATCACCAAGAAATCAATATTTAATTATTACTAGTGAATACGTTAAAACAAATAATTGTAGGCAAAAAGGTGTCTCCTTTCTCTCGTTTCTTTTCCTTCTACATGTAAGGAAATAAAAAATCATGATATAATCAATTGAGATTTAGGTATGCATATCCAGGCTCACCTACTTGGAAGATTTTGATGTGCAGTGGAAAATCAATGAGAAAAATTGTTCAAAGTTGAATACAATATGCATTAAAAGCTCTTAGAACAAGAAGATGTGAAAGTTACTGCAATATCTCAGAAGTTAAATCATTCTTTTATGTTATCAGCTACTACTAGAGAAGCAATTCCACTACATAGTATAATTTTTGAAGAGAGGATTGATTTTATTTATGCTTTATTTCTCTTATGTCCTGAGTAAGATAGCATAAGGTCATATTGTATAGTTAAGAAAAAAAATATATTAATCCATACTGAAGATTCAAATACGGGAAGCTAAAGTCAGTCTTCTGGTTTTGAATTGATTGTCCACGGGAATTAGTCAACAGAATCCAGCCATCGATGAAATATTAATGACTCGGTGAACTATAAACGTTAACATGACTATTTGAGGTTCTGAGTTGTGCACTGGAAACCAAACCAAAGAACCCTTAGAATAAAGTAGCATTGAGATTGCAACCAAGCCCTTGACTTTTTACATACATTGGGATGAAGAAACATTCATAATCTAACGGATGAAGAGCATGCTAGGGCGCGTATATATTGCTATGAAAGGTACACGTACGTAAATCATACACTTAACCTAGAAACCCTAGGCAAGCTTCATTAATTATGATCTGTGTAGAGATCCTCTATTAGTGAAACCTATTGTCTACACGAATAACTAAGACAGAACATGTTGGACCAAATTGAAGTTCATCACCGAAGGTATTTGTGTGAATGCGTGCATGTATATATGTTTGCGTTGATTTAATGCATTCATTGAATATGGAATTGTACTTTACCGTTTTAAAAAATTTTAGAGGATAAGATGCACCTTATTGTGAAAAAACAAAAGAAGAAACAAGAGATAAGGAGGAAGGAGAAGCACAAGTGACCTTTGATTTTTGTGTGCAGAAGATAGTGGTGGTGGTGGTGGTGGTGGTGGTGGTGGATTATTGAGAGGTTGAGGAAGGTTGTTGGCATCAGCTTTTCCACTAGATAAACCTAAAGCGTCCACCTCAAAAATCCCTGCCCTTTGGCTCAAACCCATATCTGTCAGCTCTTGACCTGCAATCATCATATATTGAACCATTGCTCCAGCTTTATCAGACACTCAGAAAAATAATTCATATATGGACTGATTAATTCAGTCAGTCAGATCCCAACAACATATATTTTTTTAACTCGAAAATAGTAAATCAAATTAATGATAGAGTTTTTGGCCACACTTGAATCACCAAGCTCTCTCTAGCAAGACAATTATTTCACGGAAGAGAGTAAATATCGAGTTCTTAAGGACAATATAATTTACCTGATCCTCTGTCAGTGCTCTTCACTGTTCTATACATCTGCATGAACACCCACAGGAAAAATGAGAAAAAGTCCACATTGTTAAGATTACTTTAGAGATGCCCTTTTGTCCTTACCCCTTGTTTTCCCTCCCCACTACGAATTAGTCACAGCAATACACAGATACATGTAACGATAAAAGTGCTAAAACAAAGTTGAAAAATCTTGAAAATATCCTAAAAAATACACAAATTCAAGGCGCGCAATGCAGATTCAACACTGTAACCCCACCTGCAAGTGACTCTTCACATGAGCTAGGGTAAGATCCTTCACATTCATCAACTCTAAGACTGATTTTGGTGTTGCTCCTGTAACAATATTCGCCAAGAGAAGGTGTAAACTTCTTCTCTTTTATATCAACAAATAATCTCTACTATAGTGTCAAATAATTAAGAAGAGGAAAAACACAGGAAACAAACTTCAGATGCAGAAATGTACTAGTGAGTACAAGTTTTTAAGAATATTACTTTCATGGCCACCAAGAAGCTGGACCGCATGAACAAAATGGGCATGGAGAGTTGTGGTCCATCTCATTCTAGGAGCCCTTACGCTTCTCTTCACTCCATTAATCATTCTTGCACTTCTCTTGAAATCACGCCCATAGATTTGGGGTTGGTGGTGGTGGTGGTGGTGGTGGTGATTAAGATTTCTTGGTAGTTGAAGTGTTTGAGAACTCAAATCTGCCATATCAAACCCTAAGCTCAAAGTTGGTTCACTAGGACCAAGATTATAACTCCTTTCTTGATTGAGAAAGCCATTTTCATGGCTTAAATCACTTCCACTACTACCAGAATCTGTAGTTGAGCTCCTATCACTACAAAGGGCTTTTCTTGCTAATCCTCCATCATAGCCCGTTTCTTTAGCTTCCACTGATGGCGGGCTGATCTGCAGTGAAAGATCAGGAAAAGGTGATACACTTCTCATAATTATGTGTTTTGAACTTGAGAACATGAAGAAGACGGGGATCTATATATCAAATTAAGCCAGGTTTGGGAGTGGCAAGGGAGAAAGAATGAAAGAGTTTTAAAATAGTACAAATAAGGATCGAAATTGTAAAACAGAAAGCAAGTGAATAGGTGAGATCTTTGAAGGAAGAGCTATGGGGATAAGCAGCTTGAAAAGAAAATGGGTCGTTGTGATTATATAATGATTATATCATGAGTGCCTTATGATTTGCATGGGTGTTGAGAGATGAATATATAGAAATGTTAAAGTAGAGAGAAATTCGAAATGATCAGTAGGCTAGCTTTCTTTCAGTAGGATCACTCTAGGGTTGATCCAATAGAAGATCAGAGAAAGAAGTATAAATAGTGAGGTGATTGAAGGCATTGCAGAGAGTGATCAGAGTAGTAGTGAGAGAGATTAAAAAAAGGTGAACGAAAAGAGAAAGTAACACAGTCTCTCCGGGGATGATGGCCTAGATGAAAAGTTTGTAAAAAGAGAAAGTTATGTATTTAAGGATGCAGAAAGGTCAGAGACATTTCTTCAGAGAGAGCTGGAGGAGGGGACCTTTTTTCTTGCCTTAACTTTTATAATTGACAATGAATAAAAGGGAGCTTTGCAGAGGATATATTAATGGTGGTGTTTGCAGGGAAAATGGATGGAATTCTAGATAACAAAAAAAGTACTGTCAAGGTTTATTGGAAGGGAATTGAGTGAGTCTAATTGATGGTGAATTCTTTTTTCTTTTTCTTTTTTCTTTTCTATCTCTCTCTCTTTCTACCTAGCTCTCACCATCTCTATACGTCGATGGATCGTGACCCTTCTAGATTCCCTAGAGCTACTCCCTCCTTATGTTTCCTCCATAAGATTTTTATTTTAGATTTTATTTTAATTTAATCAATGGTGATTTTTGTGAGCTTTTGCTTCAATGAGAATATTCCTGTTTTATTTGGCAGGCCCAAATTAAAAAATATAATAATAATGAAAAAAAATCTTGTTCAAAAGCCGCAATTATATATGGCCTCTTCCATGCTTATTCTTTTATTACAAAGTTTATGCATTAGTTATTTCCCTGGATTTTTTTAAAAAAATATATAGATATAAGGAGGAAAGAAATTTTACTTAGAGATATTTTTATTATTTTTAGAGTCTATTTTTTTTATAAAATATTTTACTGGAAAATATTTTCTAGATTTTCCGTGTTTGTTTTTAGAAAATATTTTTCTATTTTTGTTTCCCATTAAATATTTTACAAGAAAACTTTTCAATATAGATATTTTATATTCAACCTTTAAATTTAGTTCATTTACTGAAAAATATTTTTTGCTCATGAAATTCTACAAAATATTTTACAAATACTAATCTATATTACAATATCATCCAAAAATTTTAAAAATTACTTACCTTCATCTCATTACCACCACCTCTTTACAACCATTGTCATCTCACAATCACCTTCTTTTTCACCATCATCACAACCACCAATACCTCCCCCACCACTTTATCCTTCACCATCGAAAAATACTTTACAAGGAAACATATTATATATATATATATATATATAACACAAAATAAACCGATACTTAATGGATTTTGGATTTGATTTCCTCTCTCCTCCATGTAAAATATATAATTAAATGCCACCACTAGTTATTCCTTGGATCATAAATATTTCCTGCATTTATCTTTGTGTAATTAATAATTAAGAGAAACATAATTAAAAGCTAAACAATGTCTCGAGAATTTAAGAACTAGATGTTCCTTTCTGAGGACGTCAATGGAAATTTATCAAACTTAATTAAATAATTAATACAAGTCATTATCATGACACAGTAAGGATTAGCACGACCGATCCCTTTCCTTCCTCTAAAAAGAATAGCACAATCAATTAATTAAGGTTTTGATCATTTGCAAAGACTTGCATAAGAAAACATCAAACACAATTTGCTCTAGCAGTTCCAACCCAATCTTAATTCCCTTCGCCTAAACCGACCATTATTTAGCCAGCTCGATCGAGTCAAGTCAATCGAGTGTTTGTCTTTAATTTGTCCGACTTCACAATGGACACAAGATAAGCCACGAGGAGGAAGGGGAAGACTCTCTTTAGGTCTCTTCTAGCCTCGGTGCGCACGTAGCAACTAAATTGTCGATAAATATCGAGCTGTACACGTGAGAAGGGCCTTTCAAGCAGGAAAATATACTAGTCTAGTAGGGGGGATTAAAATTGAAATCGGTAAGGGGAATTGTGAGAGAAGAAGGGTGTCAGAGTGGCTAGGGTGTCCGGCGACACCAGGGTCGCAGACCCACATGCAAAACTCTCTCTGACCCACTTTCCCTTTAAATTTCCAAAAAAAAAGTTGATACCCCACGCGCTTTAATTTCTCCAATTAATGCCCCCATGAAAACCTGGGTCAAAATTATTGTACGACCACCCGAGCTTTTGTTTGCTTCGATTATAAGAAAACAAATGTATTTTCTTTTATGAATAGAAGACTGAATTTAGGGTCTGATCCAATTTAGTGCTCCTATCATTGAATTATAGGATTATTTTGCAAGTCATTATATCAGTATGTATCTATATTATTTTTGTTTAAAACAATTTTATTTTAAATTTTTTAAATTATTAGTTTTGACTTTATTGAATTTCATCAATTTAATAAAATTATTAATTTACTTATTGTGTTACTATGTCACTCTAGTTTTAATTAAGTTAATATCAAAACAATTAAAATAAAACCTGATTGAGGTTATATTTTATATCATTAAATCTATCCATTAAACTGGGTTAAATAACCATGGTTTCTATATTTTAA
>Ga0325414_1002017_pt1 | contig 20214 bp, 7 predicted proteins | sample PopdelMetagenome_8_FD_206183 | JGI IMG/M metagenome (GOLD analysis project Ga0325414, IMG submission 206183) | Populus deltoides microbial communities from Bellville, Georgia, United States - Leaf-PdKOR-R3 | ecosystem: Host-associated > Plants > Phyllosphere > Phylloplane/Leaf | place: USA... | reverse complement strand
ATATCAAGATGTTATTTCCACAATTAATTAACAAAGGTATGCTAATTTAGACAGAATTTCGTCTTCTCCAAAATGTTACACAATATCTGATTTTTATGCATTAATCTTAGAAGCATGAATTCAAGATATTTTAATTGTGTTGTTGACATTTCAAGTAACATAGAACAAATCAAATGAGTTGGAGGGGTAAGTTCAATTGCGATTAATTTTAAATTAACTTCTTTGAAATCTTTTTGGTTTAGTATCATGTCTGCGCATCCTCTATATTTTATTTTATTTTACCTTCTCAAAAATCTTTAAAACTATAATATGGCTAGCATTACAGGTCTCTTAATATTAAATAACCAACTCAACCCTATAACTTAAACTGTTAGGTGAGGGGTCCCAAGATATGATTTATATTATTCTCTAACATATCTTCTCAAATGAAAGCCCTTAAGGCTTGAAACTTGCACGGGCTCATACTACTTTGTGCTTAGTTTTTATCAAACAAATAGCGATAGTGAGATTCGAACCCATGACCACTTGGTCATCAAAGCTCTGATACCATGTCAAAGAACCAACTCAACCCAATAGCTTAAGCTGTTAGGTGAGATCCCAAGATATGATTTATATTATTCTCTAACACTTAATATGCTGCAGTGTTGCAATTTTTTTTCTTTATTTCCCTCTTTCCCTTATGTTTTCTCAAATGATCTAACATTTAGTTTTTTCTTGATAAGGTGATACTATACAATGATCAACAAGTGCTCAGGACATTCCACTACTGATAGGTGGAGTTGTCGAGGGTAATCTCTTTAAAATAAAAATATTTTACATATACGAGAGCAAATTCACAAACACGATTGTCGCTTATGAGGTTTTCATCGACTTGAGAAATTAGACATAAGGGTTTTTAAGTTTGATCGTTCAATTTTGTCAATATTGTGAGTAAAAAAGAGATTTAGCTAGGTTTCTTGTACAGTTTATGATGAAAAAAGTATAACATTTTCTTGATTTGCGTTTGCGCAAGATGTCATGGGTAGGTTAAAGTTATGTAGCTGATCAAACAAGTTTTAGTGGGTAGACAGAGATTTAAAAACAAAAGAGAGTTCATTCCTGAAAATCCAAAGTTTTATTTTTTCTATTCTATTTTCTTGACCGTTGATTTTTTTTTACTTTGGAATATGTATGGAATTGGTTAGTAAGGCATGCTTATCGTAAATTATTATCGTCTACTATTTTCATATAGTGTTGTTAGAGGCAAAAGTTGTTAAAGAAAAAAGTTTTGAGGGCTTAAACAAGATAAATTAAAGCTAGAAAGCGAAAGCAAAGTCGAGACAAATAAACCATGTGAGGCTTTAGGTTTAAAAACTAAAAATAAAAATAAAGTGAGCCTTAAAGAAATAATAAGAGAGGACATAAAATACTCAAATTCGGCTAAGAGAGAAAAAACTCAATTGAAGCATAGGGTGGACATAAGAAAATAAGGAGAGAAAATGAGAAAGGACATAAGAAAATAAGCCGAGGGAGGTTATAAAATTCTCTTATGCAGTCTTGGACTAATAAATTTTTCAGGTAATGCCTAAAGGCCTCTCACCAATTCACCAGGGGTTGATTTTGGATCCTTCATTCTCCAATGCAGTCCTAAACTAGACCATTATTCAAGCAATGTCTAAAGGCCTCTCACCAATTCGCTAGGGATACTCTAATGGATAGCTAGATTAAAGGAAAATGAATTCCTGAATTACAACCAAATAATAATTGGGTATACCTGCAACCAATATTTCCACTCAATTCCAGGTAGAGGGCGAGTTCCATCTATGAAGGATAGATAAAGTTCAAATCTCATCAAAATTTGAAATTTTTTCTAAGTATAGATGTTGGACCCATACAAACTATCTATACAAGTTACTCCTAAATTATTTTTTTCTAAGTATAGGTGTTGGACCCATCCAGACTACCTGCAAATATCCCATGGAAAATGATTCTAATATCCCCTATTATAATTGTCAATAGTCTATGGGAAATGGATCCATTCATACTATGTATAAAATACCTCTAGATTTCAACAAATCTAGATGAAAATTTTATTAAGTATGGACGTTGGACCCATCTAGACTACATAAGTCTAACTTGTAAGCTGCATATGGGCATTAGACCAAATATATATATAAAAAATTCTAAGTATAGGTGTTAGACCCATCTAGGCTGCCTAAGGATACAATGATATAGAGTACTTAGAGAAGTCATAATTTTATCAAGAGGCTTTAAATTTTTAAAAGAAATATTCATTACAGAATGAAAAAACCCCTACAGGACTGAGGTTGTGTACAAAGCCATAAGGAATAAAGAGATAGGGCCTAAACATCGAGGGTAGGCCTCTTGACAAGGTAGACTTTGCATTGAGCAACTGCAACCCTTGTATTAAAGACATCAAACGAAGTCGGGCACGAGCACTGGATGGAAAACAGCATTGAAGTCCACTTGATTTCATCTTGACAAGTTGAAGAAATATAAGTTAAACATGGAAAGGAAAGTCTTGTCCCCAATCATCTCAGTTAATGTTGCAAACCCTCTAAACATCTTCTAAAACTCCTCAGAAGAGTTTCTCAAAGCCTCTATCCTCACACGAGAGTTATAGGCTTTTTATCTAGCAACTAGGAGCTCAACCCTTAGAGCCTCATGGGATTCCCTTATCTTTATCATCCCTTTCTTCAAGGATGCTATTTCATCATGAGTTAGATGAAGCTCCTTTTTTTCAGTGGAGTTTAGCTAAAGGACTTAGCCTCTCATGTCATCCTTTACTATTGTATTGCATGTCTTGAGCTCCCTCAGCTCAGCCTCCACTACAGCCTTCTCATCCCTTAGCTTTTAAAGAGCAGTTTGTTATGCCCTATGTTTGGCGATGGCCCCTCTCACTTGGCTTCTCCCACCCATCCAATGCCTTTTAGAATGGGCACACATCATAAAGTCTAATAAAGACAAATGATGATTATTAAAAACAATAATAATAAAAAAAGATCAGATAAGAGAAATTTTCTTACGTGGAAGGTAATTTATCCAATAAGGTTTTAATGGTGGTTGTAGCTCTCATCAGACATTGCTTAAACATCTAAAGGAATGGTCAGCCTCTTCAAGCTCCTTACCACCTTTAGGCCTTCGTCCTCAAAACTGGACCTCCCACCAAGGATAGCCTTTATGGCCTACTTTTCCTTCTTAGATAATGTAAGGAAAGTGTAGGGGGCTTGATCGAGGATGAGGTTGGAAAAAGCATCCTCGAGCCTAAGCTATCTAGCTCTTAGTAGACCACCATAGGTAAAAGTCTCCGCAACCAAAAAGGTCTATGTAGTTGAAAACAATGGTAAGGGCATTAACAATGAGGTTATAGGAGAGGCTTGCGGTTACAACGCTAGACTCTATAAGGGTGGAGACCCTTCATCTCTTGAAGTAGACAACAGTACCCACAACCACTTTAGAAGGGCTCAACTTCGTTTAACCCCCAATTAGGGGAGAACGACTTCCTCTACTAGTTTTAGCCTCCAACTCCACGGGAATAGTGGCTCCCTTCATTATCTGCTCATAAACAAGAAGTTCATCCACGTTGATAGGGCCATTTTCCATCTTTATTTCTATCCCAACTCCAGATAAGTTAAGGGATGAAAACACCCTCTCAGATACAGATCATGTTGAAGATTCTCTTTCCTCTTCAACTGTTAACTTTGCACAAAAACAAAGTCAAAGATGAATATTTAGATGCATAAAAATAAAAAATAAAAAGTTGTTTACTTTGCAAAAGAGCTGATAATGCCATTTGGTCATCTTGTTTATCTTATATTCTATTGAGGTTTGAGCCAACATAGCACATGTTTCTTCCTCGATCGAGCTCAAAACAAGTTTATTGTTCTCCTCAAAGGAAGGAAGTTTTCAATAATAGGCACAACCTTAGACTTTTTTCATAACAGCTCTTGGATGTGTTCCATATGTTCTAGTCTTAGGGCCTAGTCTAGTGGACCCCCATCCTTTATTGCTTTCCCTGGCTTTCGATTAGAAGCTAAATTCATCACCCGAAAAAGTAACACTTTACTCCTAGGATCGGACATAACTTTTCTAAAGTCTATTTTTTGTAACTAAATAGCACGAAGGAAGAAGAAGGTAGTTTATGATTGGGAAGACCTAAAATAACAGAGTTTTTCTTGTAAATGAGAACAAATCTCACTCAAAGCTTCTTCAGACATAGGTCTAGTAAGGTGTCAGACCCAACATCCTTGGGTTCAATAACGAGCTGAGCCCAAGCAGACATAGATCTAGTGAGGTGTCATACAAAAGTTCTTGGGTTCAGCTACGTGGTAAACTCAAGCAAACATTGGTCTATTTTACAGATGTTAGGTATTGTATTACCAATCACCCACTTTTTAAGCTCTAGATAATTGAATAGTGACATGAATATATGATTATTCATTGTCCGAATACCAAAAAAACCTCATTTCTAAGCATACTAGATTTTAAAACATCATCAAGTAAGATTTGATCCTATAGGTTTTACCAGTTCTACTATATTTTTGCCAACATCTTTTATTCCCCCCCGCTAGTGAACCCTACTAACCCTCCCAACATTGCTAGATCACATACAGTGACTCCTAAATCTCCACTTACAACATCTATAGCTTCATCTAGAGAGTTAATAGGCCACAAGACTCAAACACTTCGAAGATTGACTTTTGCATGTATGTTAATTAAGGAGATGTCCAACTTTTTTTCCTTTCTTTGTATTTTTAATTAATTTTAGGTTCAAACAAGACCCAAAATAGTTTTAAATATAAAAGAAATAATATTAAGCTTCTAAAAAAAGAATAAAGCACATTTATTTCATTTCGCTCACTTTGTTCTAAACATTCATACGCAAGTGACAATATAACCATTTATTTTTTTCCTTGTTTCAAATCTATACAGTCTTAATCCCTTCCATTGTTGACAAATCCGAGACATGAAGCATAAATAGTCCAGCCAAATAGCATGGTTATGTGTTAATTTTAATTGAGGAGCCCTTATTAGCAAAAGGCAATGAATGGCAACGCAAAATTATTAAAGAAGCAAAAAGGTAATATTCCATCGCATAAATATATTCGTATACTCAGTTTCTTTGTTGACTAGATTTCTTGTTGTATCATGAGCACATAATGTGAGATTCATGTTTTCTCAATTCTTTTGGTTAGGTTTTACAATTGTCCTTTTACATTGCTATTTTTTCTTGCATTAATTGAGATGATTCATTTCATATTGTTAGGTTTCGTTAAAACATGTAATTTGATTTCCAAAGGTTTTTTATCCCAAGGCAAAAGCTTCAACTGCTTTTCTCTTATAAAACACTTCGCTAACACAAATAAAAAATTACAAGGAGAGTGTGCATGAAGAGAAGATCAGTTCATTCAGCAGGCTCAATGTAAGAAATCTTATCCTTTTTTATCAGTGACTGCTGCAAAAAGATTGCTTTCTTTGTTTGTTGCAGCATATTTTAGTCTATCTTATCAACTTTGCTTAGAATTATGAGTGGCATCCGTGCAATGCATTTTTGTTTTTTGAATAATATAATTTTGAATGCGGATATATACTCTATTAGGATCACTACATAGCAATTTATGTTTAGTTTGAACTTTAAGTAGTTAATTGTAGACTAAAAGCTATCCTAAATAGATTGCTCTATGCATCTAGGGGTTGGATTATTATTTTTTTGTAAAAAATATATCTAGGTGTTGCAAGTGCATTTTAAAAAAAAATAAAAATTTAGGATTTGGGTTATAGACCTGGCTAGGTCAAATAAGTTGGTTTTATTTTAATTAGATGATAAAAAAAAAGACAACTACAGTAAATTGACCAAATTAAAAAACACAAAAAAAACAATCACGATAACTTGGGAAAAAACCATTTTTCAAAAGGGAAAAATAATATAGCTCGATTCTTAATTAATTAAATATGGAATGATGAAATTTAGTAAAAAAATGACAAAAAAAAATTCAATCAAAGTGAACCGGAGTTACTATGACAAACCTGTAAACTAGGTAATAAGGGGCGAGCCAACTCGAGTTAACCAACCAAACTTGCAGCCCATATCATGAGATCAGAATAACTTAATAGAAAAGAAAACAAAGAAAATCACAAAGTCCATTTAAAAAAAAAACAATTTACAATGATGAAATCATAATAAAATAAGTAAAAAACAAAAAAAAAATGATGTCAACCCACGTTAAATTTTCAAACATTTGACCAAAGTCATTAAAGTTAACACATCATATTTGAAAAATCACCAAACTCAATCCCCAACCAATCAAATGTTTAAGAATGAAATTGGAAAAATGATCAAAATTAAAAAAAAAAAAACATATCAATTAAAAGAATAAGGATCAAAGTTAAAATAAAAAATAAATTAGAGAAAAACTATAATTTTTTCATTGAATTGTGAAATTGAAAAGAAAAATCGATTTAACAAAAAGACCCAAAAAAACAAAATAATAAGAATCAAATTCAAACAAAAAATATATATATCATAAATTCCGATTGAAAGATAAAATTGAAAACAAATATTTTTTTTAAAAGGCCAATAACAAAAAATCAAAATCAAAATAAAAATAAAAGACTGAGATTGAAATATCAATAACTAAGAGAACAACTATGAAATTTTAAAAAGTCAACACAAATTTTGAGAGGAAGAGAGAGAAAAGAAAGAGGAAAAAACCCCGCCAACGACAAACCACGGTGCAGCCCCGCTAGGAAAAGGATGTCATGGCAAAAGGGAGTTTTTGGTTGCTACGAGGCACCACATGTGCCACCAGAAAGTCATGAGAAACTCTGACATGTTGTCGTATACAGTGCATACGGCAACCACTTTTCCATTTAAATAATATTTTATATTTATTAAAAGATCAACTTGCCCTCATTCAACTTGATAATAACAAAAATAAATAAAAAGATAAAAAAAAACCCCTAGATGCAAGTTTTAAAAATTTTGCTTTTAAGGGTAATTAGGTTATTTTACTAAGTTTTAAAAATTAAAATGACTAAAAATCCCCTAGATGTTAGTGTCGGAAAATTTTCTTATAAGTGTAATTAAGTCATTCCACTATTATTAGAAAATTGAAAAGCTTTACCTTCGATCAATCTAGTGATGACCAATGAGGCCTTGCAAAAAGGTCAAAACACCTCCAACACCAAGGCCATTGATTTTTTTAGGAAGGGCAAAATGGAATTTATACTATTCTAATGAATAGTGAAATGTGTGCAGGTGTACAGTAAAAATATCTTTAGTTTTAACTTTTTTATACTCGGTGTGATTTCAAGAAAGAAAATAATAGTTTTTTTCTTGTTTACTCAAACACAAACTATTAGACTACTAAAATTGAGTCCCGCGACGAAACATGAAAAACTAATCTAATAGTATGACCATATGATAATCAAGTTAAAACTTGCTGGTAGATTATTTTTTATTGTGACTGTTAGAAATCTTGGACTTAAAAAATAGGACCTGATTGTGATCCTAAGCCAAGATGTATGGACTTGAATATGCGCTTGGTGTTGGGCTTGGTGTTAGGCTTGGCTATCGTGAAAAAATAAATCCCTCGTTAAATGATGAACTATTTAATACTTAAGTCGGTAAATGTATAAGAGAAATAATATACAAGGAAAATTATAAGAAAATATAAGTTTAGAATAGTGTTGAATCTAAAAAAAAAAATTTGAGTATGAGAACTTGTAACATGTCTTGTTTATTGGGAGACATAAGATATTTATAAACTTTGCTTACATCAACTCATCTCAAGAATTGCATAAAAATTGATTGGTGCAAACGTTAGTGCTTATTATTAAATGTAATGTTTTAAACATTATTGGTGAAGTAGTTAGTAAATATTAGTCATGATATGTTGGCTAAAAATAATTATTTATTAAGAAAAAAATGCATAAAAAAGATAATACCAACCTTGATACAAAAGGTCTGTTTTCGTAGATGGTGCATGGCCCGTATTATGAATCCTTGTGAGGTGGCCACGTCATTTAGGTTAAGCCCAAATGACGTGGGGTGATGGCCACCATGTTGTTTGTGCTGAGCTAATGAGGTTGATATTTTTTAATAAAAATCTATGCCACGTCACCAAGATTCATGGCTTGTTTGCAAACTTACGATCATCTAGATCCAGCTGGCTGCGGCTGCACTGAAAAATGTTAATAGGGAACCAAAATGATGGGCAAGCAAGCCTAAAATTGAGTAGGGTTTCGCTTTGTTCATTAACTTCTCCTCCCATTGCAGAATGCTCTACGTGGACAAACATCATAAAAAAAGACCCCAGAAAACTTGTCCTGCCTCGTAGTCAAAAAGCACGGCGATGACAAAGTCATTGGCATCTATGTAAGAGTTTTTTGGAAATTGACATGATAAGACCTATGTTAGAATCATCTGAAGAAGCTTTTGGTCGACCATTTACAGGTCCTCAAACTTTGAATTGTAGCTTAACTAACAATAATATCTAAAAGTATGAAACTGAAGAAAATTTGAGATTTACAATCTTTAATCATCAGTCTTATGGATGGAATCGTGCGCAAGCTTAGTATATAAAGACTATAATCACGCAGGTATATAAAGACTAGAATCAGAACCTAATACATCAATTAATAATATGATTTTGTACTTGATTCTAGAAAGAATATATATAGTAATTACAAGAGTATCTAAACTAGGTAATAGGTAAACTATCTTAGGTAATCAAAATTTATAACTACAGAAATCTTCAATATTTGCACCATTAATCTGCAATACCTTCGGTATTTGTAATATCTTCAAGACTCTCTTTTAAGCTGGATCAAGTGGATTAATTGATCCAAACTTGCTTAACAACTAATGAAACTGAGTAGAATGCAGGATTTTGGTAAACACATCAGCTAGTTGATCATAAGTGCACACGTACTTAGTCTGAATAAGTTTAGCTTAAACTTGTTGACGAATATAATGACAATCCACTTCAAGGTGTTTTGTTCATTCATGAAACACCGGATTAACCGCAATATGCATAGCAACTTGATTATCACAAAACAATGTCATTGGTGTATGATTATGGAAACCAAGATATGCAAGTAAATTCTTGAGCCAGTTCAATTCGAATGAAGCAGATGTCATTGCACGGTATTCAGCTTCAGCACTTGAGCAAGCGACCACATGTTGTTGTTTTCTTTTCTAGAACACTAAATTACCTCCAATAAACATGGAATATCCGTGGTAAATCGCCTATCTAGTGCATTGCTTGCCTAATTAAAGTGTGTATATCCCATAATATATGTGTTTCTATTACATGTCATAACAATACCGCGGCCAACAGTCCCTTTCAAATATCGCAAAATGCATTTCATCATGCCAAGATGATGAACTATGGGAGTATGCATGTATTGGCTTAATAAACTGATGGCAAATGTAATATTTGGTCTAGTAATTGTTAAGCAAATTCATTTACCAACAATTCTTTGATAAGTGGTGAATAACGTGAGAGGTTTTATTAAGGAATCTAATTAGATATTATTGTCCAGAGCAGTAATGGCTAGCTTAGCATGTAGTATCTCAGCATCTTGTAACAAGTCCAACATATACTTCTGTTCATTTAGAAAGAAACCTTTGCTGGAGTTGTCATTTCAATCCTTAAGAAGTGCTTTAATTTTTCAAGATCTTTAATTGAGAATTGTTGTTGTAAATCCTTCTTCAATTTTGCTATAGAATCTTCATTATTCTCGGTAATGATTAAAGCATCTACATAGACAAATACAATAAGTTTGTCTTTTGAATTCTGCTAGACAAATAGAGAAGATTCAACATTGCTTCTTGTCAAACCAAGAGCTTTCAATGCAATGCTTAACTTTGCATGTCATACTTGTGGTCTCTGATTCAATCCATAAATGGATTCATGAAGTTTGCAAACTAAATTAGGATGGTTACTCTGTGGATATCCAGGAGGTAGTTTCATGAACACTTCTTCTTCAAGTTATCCATGTAAGAATGCATTTCTTACGTCTATTTAATATAATGATGAGCCATGATTGATTACAATGGATAATAAAACTCGGACAGTAGTCATTTTTGCCACATGAGCAAATGTTTCCTTGTAATCGATTCTAAATTTATAAGAGAAACCTTGAGCTATAAGTTGAGCTTTATATCTTTCAATTGTCCCATTTAAGTTGAGCTTAGTCTTGAAAATCCAATGATAACCTACTACTTGTTTACCTGTGGGAAAAGGCATGATACTTCATGTATGATTGTTGTCAAGTGCAATCAGCTCTTCCTTCAAAGCCTGCTTCCATACAACTTAAGATTGAACTTCTTAAAATGTCTTAGGCTTATGAACATTTGATATGGGAGTGAGGAATGCTTTGTGATCTGGAGATAGTTGATCATATGACAGAGATTTAAAGACTGGATGCTTGACATTATAAGTTACATACTCTTGAAGTCTGGAAAGGGGTTGGTGTTTTCTATAGGATATTGGTTGATCATTTAGAATATTGAGAACTTCTTGCACACTTAATTATAGCACTTGATCATAGTAGAACCTTTTTCCAGTGGCTTTATCAGAAGGATTTTCATTAGATATTAGATTAACACTTTGAATGTCACCAGTAGAACTTGATTTTGATGTAGGGTTGTCGGAACTGGAATTATTTCCAACACTAGTGGACTGACGTTGCAAAGAGCATGGACTTTGATTAATAAAACTTGAACTAAGCAGCGGAAATAATTCAAAATAATCCTCCCTCCGACTTGTTGTAAAGAAATAAGGGATGTCTTTAATGAATCTAACATCTCTTGATATGTACATCTTATTTAATAAGGGATCATAACCCTTGTACTCCTTTTGTGTTTGTGAGTACCCCCCAAGAAAATGCACTTATTTGATCTTGAATCAAGCTTATCACATTGTAATGGTGGAAAGTGCACAAAACAGAAGCATCCAAACACTTTAAGAGGTGACAGATCTGGACTTTTAGCTTGCAAAACTTCAAGAGGAGATTTAAAATTCAACACACGATTGGGTAAATGATTTATAACATATGTAGCTGTGAGAACACCATATGACTAAAACCATTTTGGAACATTCATTTGTAACATTATGGCACAAGTCTTTTCAAGCAGATCGTGATTTTTTTGTTCAGAAACTCCATTTTGTTGAGGTGTACCAACACAGTTAGTCTGATGCAATATGCCATTAGAACATAAATAATGTGACATATCTTTGGACATGTGTTCAGTGCCATTATCTGATCGGATAATTTTAATATGAGTTGAGAATTGATTAGTAATCAACATATGAAAATCCTTAAAACAATGAAATACTTCACTCTTAGCTTTTAGCTTATACACCCATGTGACTCTAGAGAAATCATCAATAAAGGTTACAAAGTATTTAAAACCATCTAGTGAAGTATAGAATAGTCCTCATACATTTGAGTGTACAAGTTTAAATGCATGAGTTGTATGTGTACAAGGATTTGGAAAAATGATAAATCTCACATTTAAGAGATTTCTTTGTTGGTATTGAATTTATTTTGCCAAGAAAAAAATCTAATAGATGTGCTAGAAAACAATGTTATAAGAGTGGCTCATACAATATTTTAAAACTAGCCTGAAATCCCTTGGAAACTCGAATATCATGAGAGAAATAGTAGAGACCATGCAGGAAAAAAACGTTACCAATCATCTTTTTGGTTAATCGATCCAGATATATAACCTTGTAATGAGTCAAAATTACATTACAATTAAATGCAGAGGCTAACTTACTGACTAAAAGTAATTAGAAAGGAAAAGAGAGAACATATAGAACATTAGACATGATTTTTTCATAGATTAATTTGATTTTTCTCTTACCCTTCAAATAAGAACTGTTTCTATTAGCTACCAAGTCAAAGTTAGGAGAAGCAAATTGTTCAAGATCAAAAATATTACTCGATTTGTTAGACATATAATTTGTGACACCAAAATCAACAATCCAAAGATCATACAAATTATCAAGTTCTAATACAGTCATAAAAGCAATCAGAATAAGTTGGTTGGTTTTTTGGTCTGCTTCCGCTAGAAATTAGGTAAGGTGACTGAAATGTGTTGCTAATTGATTCTACTCTTGTCCAGCAGCTCCATTTTGCACCTTCGCATAATTGTGCATGTCTTGCAAGTAATTAGCAAAGTCTTGTATCAAAATAGTAGGATTTGCAGTGAAGTTTTCAGTGGAATGATTTGACTTATAATTAAATGATCATCTCTGGTATCCTCATTGGTCTTTAGTAAATCAGGGTTTAATTTCTAGATGAAGTTGCCAACATCGATCTATCTAGTGTCTAGTGTTATGACAATAGCTGCACTTTAAGTCTGATTGTTTCCTTTTGAATATTCTTTCATAAATTGTTTGTCGTGGTAGAGAGTGATAATCAAACATACCAAAATTCTCACTACAAGACATTGTTTTGGCATGATAAACACGAGTGTCAGCAACTCCATAATTAGTATCACGGCTCATCACCTTTTTGCGAATCTCTTCACCCTAGATCGTTGCACATACAAATTTCAGTGGTGGTAGTTTCATTAAAATATTACTCTGTATATCCTTAAAATTAGGATTAGGGCTTGCCAGAAGTTGGAAAATTTGGTATTTTGTATTTTTTTTTTTTGTAGGACATCAACATTAATAGTGTAAGGGCAATACATCTCCAATTCACTTCACAAGCTTTTCAAATTTCCCAATAATTGAACAAAGGGTTTATCATCCTGATGAAGATTTGTAATTTCATGATGAATCTGAAATATTCAAGCAGCATTGTTTTGGTTACCATACATGTCATGAATAGCATTTCAAAAATCTAGTGAAGATTCTGAATAGCTGAAAATTTAGTGAGATTGCGTTTCATGCCTTATATTTCGGGCATCCACATCTAGAGAGGGTGTTGAACCATTAATAAATCCCAACTTTGATTTTTCACCAAGGGTGATAGTAACAGCCATTGACCAAGGAAGATAATTGAATTCATTTAGCAATACTAAACTCAACCTTTAAGAGGTATTGGTATCATCAGTACTATTGGTCAGAAAAAGAATTAACTTGGGGCTTTCTTCTATAACTTGCTTAGAATGATCTTCTATAACAGAAGAAGAAGAAGAAGAAGAAAATGCTTATTCAAAAAATTATCAGCTATGATACCATAAAAAAATTTGAGAATTACAATCTCTAATCATGAGTCTTATTGAAGGAATTGTGCAAATATATATGGACTAGAATTAAAACCTAATACAACAATTAATGATATGATTTTATCCTTGATTCTAGGAAGGATATATAGTAATTACAAGACCATCTAAACTAAGTAACAGGTAAACTATCTTAGGTAATTATATAACTACAGAAATCTTCAGTATTTGCACCAATAATCTACAATATCTTCAGTATTTGTAATATTTTCAAGACAAACTCAAACTGATTTTTTTCAACAAAAACAAAACTCCTTATCCAATCAAAAGTTGTACCATTTGGTCATCAAAGTCAAAAGCAAGGAATTCATATATAAAAATTTTATTTTTCACATCTCTCAAACCAACTTATCAGATTGACATCATTATCATATAAGAGATTGATTGAATTTTCCATTTTCTAATTTTTATTAAATAGATAGAATGATATCCAAACAAGTTTTAACCTAACTTTGCAATTTAGAGCATTTGCAACATTATACCATAATACAAACTAAATTATGAAGAAAAGAATTGGTGAAAAGATCGTCAATGTTCTTGATGACAAGGAAACTAATATTTTTTTAGATAAAAAATAAAAAATGATTTTCATTTCCATTTTTCAAACTCGAGAGTTGCATCATATATTTAGTTTTGCGTGTGTAAAAATCATGAATTTTGTGAGTGATCATTAGAAAATTGGTCCTCATTGATTATCTAAAATGTTTATAATAACTATTCTAACAAGCAAGGAGAGCACTTCATTTCTCAATATAAAAAGAAAATTACAGTCAAAAAATTTATAAAAACAATGAATTAAATAAAAGAATCTAAATACATGTATGCTTCATTTCAAATATGTAAATTTTAATCACCATTTTTTTTTTATGAAAATGCAATTAAAATTGCATGCTTACAAAATCCAAGGGAAAAAACAAAAAGAAAATTTATTTTTTAAGATGAAATAGATAATATAGTTAAAGCCTTCTCATGCATAACTTTGTTGTAATTAAGCAAAACCATAGGATTTTTGGCACAATCATAAAATTTACAATTATTTTATATAATATTAAAGAGCTCTTCTAAAAATCTGGATACTTTACTTCCTATTATTTTAGATTATGAGAGTTTAAATGTCTTAATTGGTGATGAGATTAAGACTGTTTTTGGCATCAAGAAGCACTTAGATTTATGTTTGGTAATAAAAAGACTACATTTTTCTTTACTTTGTTGATTTCAAATGCAATTATTATTTTATCCTTTATGTTTGAAAAGAATACATATTTAATTTAATCTCTTGAGTTTTCTTGACTATTATTTATTAAAACATTTATCTATATAAATTGATTCTATATAGGTTTTTTCTAACAATTTAAATTATAAAAGGGTACATTTAGGATTTAGGAAAAACAAAATTCAAAGAAACAGATAACTAGAGTTAAAGGACTAAGTTATAATTTGATTCAAAATACAAAGACAAAATAATAACTTACTTTAATAAAATAAAATAAAAAACATGTTTTTCAGATTAGAGACTAGATCATTGACCAGTGCTATACTGCGAGTCAGTTCAGGTCAAGTTTCTCTTGAACATAAAAAAAATATTTAGATATTCTTAGTGTTTTGTTTTATGGAAAAAAAAATTTTAAACTATGTGGGGGTTAATCCGATTGACTTTGCGATTTTAAAAGCAACTTGAATGACCTGTAAAAGCATAATTTGACTCAAAAAAAATTTAAAATGACATCTTTTTTATATTAAAATAAAAACATATTGGATTGACTTTGGTCAACTCAAGTTAAAATTGTTAAATTTATGATCTAGATCATGAGACTATAATAACCTCTTAAAAAGCAAGTCAAAACAAATTATAGGTGTAATTCTCAATCAACTCAGTGTTGAATGATTAAATTAAAAAAAATACCTAAAAAGTGACTCGAATTAACCTATCAAACCTACGACCTGAGTCTTAAGATCGAGATAATCTCATAGAAAACAAATAAAAATAAATTACAAAGTTCAATTCTCAATCAGCTCGAGTTAATTTGTCAAATTCATAACCCGGGTAATGAGACCAAGATAACCTCATAGAAAAAAAAAAAAGACTTGATTTAACTCAAGTTAACCTATCAAATCCATTATTTTGATCGTGAGACTAAGATAACCCCGCAGATAGCAAATAAAAAAAATTATGAAGCTAAGTTTCCAATCAACCATATTGGACCCAATGTTTAATAATGAAATTTGTAAAAAAAATTAATTTAAAAAAGACACGACAAAAGAGTCAAGTCAACTTGAGTTAACCCGCTAAGTATTATTCTTATGTCATAAAACCAAGATAGCCTAATAAAAAGCAAACCAAAACAAATCATGAAACCTAATTCTCAATCAAACATAATATTAAATAATGAGATAGGAAAAATATGAATTAAAAAAAAGAACAAAAACTAAGTCAATTGGGTTAATATGCCAAACCCGCTACCCGGGCCATGAGATGGGACCCCAATAAAAACAAATCCAATATTGAAGGACTTGTGACTCAGTTCATGAGACTGAGATCACCTTTTAGAAAGAAAATTGAAAAAAATGACCTAATTTAATTGGGGTTAAAATGTCAAAACTCACGACCCTGATCATGAAACTATGATATCCTCATAAAATGAAAATGAAAATAAATTATAAAGATCAATTCTCAACCAATTCGATATTGAATGATGAAATTGAAAAAAAAAATCAATTAAAAAAAGATTAAAAAACGATCCAAGTTAACTCATTAAGCATCATTATCGGATCATAAGGCTGGAATAACTTAATAGAAAGCAAATAAAACAAATCATGAAACCTGATTCTTAATCAACTCAATATTAAATGGTGAAATTAGGGAAAAGGTTTATTAAGAAAAAAAACACGAGTCATTTGGATTAACTCGTCGAACCTACGATCCATGTAATAAAAGTGTCCTAACCCAATAAAAAAACATATATAATATTAAAGGATAATTTAAAAAAAGTATTAATTGATTAAAAAAATGAAAATAAAAAAATATTTCAATGAATAGTGTTTTATGAAGAAGGGTACAATAAAAACCCCTCGTCATTTAATTATTATTTTTTTGCTAATTTAGGTATCTTACACAGCTATGATGCCTACAAGATTTGTTGGCTTCTTCACTTTTTTTTTTCCATGTTCCTTCTCGTTTTATTCATATTACATATTTTGACATGAAATCAAATGGGTTCGACTAAAAAAATTAGTAATTTTTGTTATTTTTTATTATTTTATTTCATGTGATGAGATAAATAAATAAATAAATATTAAAAATTTAGGGAGTTTAGTGAAACCAAATGAAGAAAGAAGAAGAGGCACAAAATGACGAGGACTAAAAACTATCATGAAAGATAATGCAAAAAAGAAAAAAAATCAATAAATAGAAGAATCAAGTAAAAATTAGAAAATTAGAGAGAAATCCTAGTTCAATAAGAAAATAATATAAAGACCTAATATTATTCTAGTTTAGGTTTTTCCTATTTAGAGAGGAGTCGAGGTAAATATAAATAGATACACATACAAATAAAGAGAAAAAAAATATAAATAGCAGCAACAAAAAAAGAAAGAAAAAAAAACTAACTAGCTAAAAAAGTCAAAACCCTAGTCGTCTTCTTCATCTTCTTCTCCCCTTCTCATTATGACTGTTATTGACACCACCACACTCGAGCCACACCAAGACACTATCTTTCCTTTTCTCTCCACCACAACGCCACCTCCTTTTATCCTTAGTTATAACCATTGTCAACGCTTCTTTCTCCCAATTGAAACTCGACTACCTTGTCAGCCACAATGCTAGATTGAGTGGCATAGCAGCAACAACCCTTCCTCCTTGCGCCTGAAACAACCTAATCATAACATGTCAATCTCAAGAAGATACAATTGAAACCCAGTTCTTCCTCGCAGCAACAAAAAAACTGAAACTTTCTAATTGTTAATCTCCCATCTTGAACATTGATGAATTACACTGCCTATGTAAGGAGAGAAAAAGAGGAGGGGTAGTTGATTTGCTGAGTCACACGGCTTCCAAAATCATTAGCTTGTGCAACGACACTACGTAGCCTAGGTTGCTTATCCATGAAAAAGACTCATATGTCATCACTATTGATCCAGGTTTTAGAAGTTTCCACTCATAACTAGTTTTTTATTAATTTCAAACCCTTATGCTTTTAATCATTTATTTTGAGTGATTTTTGACATGTTATTGTTTTTTTTATTATTAAAATGAATCTAGTTTTGGTTTAATTGATGTGAATTTGTTCTCGTTGCATTTTGTTGAGTATGTCAACTAATTTGATTTTTTTTTTTGTAGCTCAAAATCGGTTTAAGAGTTGCAAATCCTAATTAGGTTTCTTCTAAAAAATGGCATTAAAGGTTGATGATTTTTGTATTGTAAATATTGATTTAACGTATATATTTTTGTATATTTTCCTTTTTTAGTGATTTATGTTTTTTCATGACTCATTGATCTAAAAATTGTAAATCCTAATTAAGTTGTTTTTTGAATATCACATTAAGGGTAAATAAATTCATGCATGTAAATATCAATGTCGATGTTTTTTTATTTTTCATATTCATTTTCTATATTTGTTATTTTTTTTCTCATAACTTAAAATCAGCCTAGGAATTGTAAATCTTAATTAGGTTGTTTCTTGAATGTCACATTAAGGATAAATGGGTTGATATGATGTGTGAATCCTGTTCTGCATTTTCCTCTATATGATATGTCGAGTGATTTTAGGGTCAATCCACATGATCCTATATAGGCTCATTGAAGGTGAATAGATCCCTTCTAGCCCATTTCAAATATAATAAAAGATAATAGGCCAAATCTCAATTACTTATAAGCATCTTTTTAGGTCCAACGCTCATATTTAAAAGTGAGAATTGAGTCTTGTTACTAAACTCAGGTGCTAGATCACTGTCCCAAGTCTTAGTAGTCTTATACTTTCAATAACCAAAGCCAATATACCATTTTAGAAAAAATCTTAGGATGTATACATAATAGGTACCTTTTATTTTTAAAAACAAATGTGAAGCAACTTATCTTAAGTTTGATGTTTTAAGATGACTTTAACATAAACAGAATTTTCCCTAGAAATTTTTTAAAAATAATTAGGGTTTCTAGTTACCATAAAACTAGATGATAGCTCTCTTTTTTTTTCTAATTTTACCTGTATTAATATTCTCTTTAAGGTAACCATGATCATTAATCTTTAATTTTTGCTCCTCAATTTCTTTGCACATCGTTTGCATAACAACATCGATAATTCTTGTACCAAAGTGTTGTTGGCATCCATATTCCAATCTTTGTGATCGTCATTAGGGTATTCAATTCTGGAAGGTTCATTAATTTATAAGTTATTGAAGTGCTTAATAGCATTGATCTCATATTTTTTTATATAAAGGAATCTTTAAATATGGTAGTCTCAAAAGTAGCTCTACATAAATTTATATCAAACGATGCAAATCTATCTCTCAATAAATATTTTATATGGAACTAAGTTTGAATAAACATTTTATCTTATACTAACAAAGTATCTTGGACATAATTCCATCTCGAAAAAGGTTGTTCTCCAAATCCGACCTCAACCAACTACAACATCACATCCTTTAAAAATCTTGCATATTCCATCTCTATTATAATTAAAAGTCAGCCCATAAATTTTTCATTTAAATGTTGTAACATTAACTCTATCATACTTTCTCTTAACATAAGTTTTAGTTGAAATTTTTTTAAAAGCCAAAACAGGACTATAAAGGGGTTGAGTACGAATTCCTTTGCCAATATGCACATATTATAATCATGATATCTATTAGCATCTAACATTAAGATATCTGGAACTTTTCCAATCCCTATAAAAGTCATACTAAGCTTCTCAAAGTGGTGATCATGTCTCTGCTCAAGATGTGTCGAAGTCACCTCCTGAAACTACACGATATAACAGATGATCTGCATTCCTTGATCTATTTCAGTGGGGGTGTGTTGAAGTCCCAAAAAAATCCAAGTAGCTTAGGAATAAGGCTCCCAGGTTGGATAATCAGTTAATCAAGTGATCCTAGTAATCTCATACATTCTCCCTATCCAAGGTGGTTTATAGCTTATATTTGGTGTTTGGTAGGCCAAGATGGCTTGTGACTAGTACCTCCAAAAGATCTTCTTTTTTAGGTAAGAACTCTCCGATGCTTAAATAAATATCTTTTTAGAGAGAGAGAAAACAAGAATATTCTAGATAGAGATGCTCTGAAAATATATATGCAGTAGAGAATGAAGATTGTGAACCTATTTTTTTAAGGTCTCTTGGTATATTTATAGCCCATGAGTCTTGTCATTTTATGAAGAGAAGGGTCTGGAGTGTAATCTTATCCTAATGGTATTTAATGAGATATAAATATCTCTTACATCTATATTAATGTTTGATAGAAATATGATGAGTCCTTATAGGACTTTTATACACTTAAAAGGTGTAGGAAGATTAGGGTCCAAACGTCAAAAATAGTTGAGCCCATAGAGGCTGAGCTCTTTCCCTAATCTAAATCCAAAGGAAGAGGTTCATCCTTTTAGGCGTGCCCCGAGTAGGATAGTCATTCCATTGAGATTGTCAAGGGAGAATGGTCATTTTCTTGGACGTGCCAAGAAATGATGGGCATTTCCTTGAGCGTACCCAAGGCGTGGCACACTGTCATGCTCACTCATGGACCCAACGCATTTTTATTGGGGCTTGCTTGTGTTCCAAAAAATTTATACTTGTAAACCATTCTTGATCTGGTGTTTTTTGGTAAAAATATATTGATAAAAAATTGGTTAATGGTGGTTGTTGTCATTTTATTCAATAACGAGGATAATCCCATTTTAATATCAATTGACAAAATGTATAGTAATTATAAAGGGTTATTTAATACTAAAAAAACCCTTGAAAAGAAAAACTCACAAAAATCGATTT
>Ga0325414_1002015_pt1 | contig 20220 bp, 11 predicted proteins | sample PopdelMetagenome_8_FD_206183 | JGI IMG/M metagenome (GOLD analysis project Ga0325414, IMG submission 206183) | Populus deltoides microbial communities from Bellville, Georgia, United States - Leaf-PdKOR-R3 | ecosystem: Host-associated > Plants > Phyllosphere > Phylloplane/Leaf | place: USA... | reverse complement strand
ATAATAATAATAATAATAATAATTTTCTTCCTCTGACTCCCATTCTTGCTTTGCCACTCAATTTTCTATTTTTCTTATAACCATTTCTGAACTTCAGGCCATGTGATGGAGTGGCGTTAAAATCCAATCAAAAGACAGAAACGGAAAAAGAATTGTCGAAGAGTTTAAATTTGAAGAAGAGGGAAACGTGTTGAAATTGTCGAGTGAAGAAAAAGATAACCATTATTATTAATTTTAGTGTAGTATGTGAGAGATTCATTGTTGATTTAAATAGTATAATTACTATTTTTCCCTTCATTTCTCTCTTAACGATTGTATTGGCACTGACGGTAAAACAATATTTTTCATGGGATTCAAATGTCATTTAAAAATTAATCAGGGACAAAATTATTATTTTGTGTATTTATATACAGTAAAAATACTATATTGCCCCTAGAGCTCCAAAGATTTGGTTTTCAGTCCAGGAGCGTTTGCGTCTTGACATGTTTATTTGTATAGTGAAATAACGTCTGTGTCCTTGAGTGAGGAGTTTTTATGTCTTTGCATAGTTTATATATAGTAAAATTTCACTTTTACCCTTTGAGTTCGATAAATTAAAGGCCGTTTGGGAGGGTATCTTTGTATTTGTATCATGCTTTTTTTGTAATATTCGTATGCTCTTAGGACCGTTTTAGTAATTTACATTATCATAATATTAATAAATTAATAAAATTAGCCCACGCGTGCCATGCATGCATAGGCACATCATCACTCTCCGCTCTATTCAGGTGGCACATGAGGGCACATACAGTGGTAAAAAAAGATTGATTGCCTATTCACTTAACACGGAAGGTGGCAGATCATCTTTTAGGGTGGCTTGTGTTGTCATTTAAGCGGCGGTTTGACGATGATTGATCTTTTTCCTCCTCCCTTTCTTTTCTCTCTCTCATGCCTCAGTATACGTGCAGAGCTTCGAGAAATTCAATTGTGTCCTTCGATTAAATTTGTTTTGGGTTTGATCCTCATTCTTTTGATTTCTATTTTTGTTAAATTTGATGTTTTTTTAAGTTTGTTCTGTTTTTAATTTGTCCTTAATCATTTAATCTAATTAGATTTTTTTTAATCAAATCTAGTTCTTGTTTTTTTTTATTGCTATTTTTTTATCCTTTTCATTATTATTATTTTTATTAGTTTTGTTATGTCATTGGGAGTTTGATTTAATTTTGTTTGGTTTTCAATTTTGGTATTACTCTTTTTTTTATCATTTTCTTCATTTGTTTTGTTTTCAATTTAGTCCTTAATTAGTTTCTTTCAATTATTTTTGTGCATTGTTTAGTCCTCATAGTTTTAATTTTAGTTATTTTAAATTTTTATTTTTTTATGGTTTGAAATTTTTCTTTGTGGTTTTTTCATGTTTGCCTTTTACAAGGTAATCTTAGTTTCATAACTTAGTCCACCAGTTTCGACGATGAACCCAGTTTAAGTTTGATCTTTTTTAGGTTCTTTTAATTTTTAATTTTGTTTTCATCATTTGACATTGAATTGTAGGGTCTTGAGCCTTTTAATTTGTTTTGCTTTCCTTTTTGTTGGGTTATCCCTGCCTCATATCTCAGATTAAAAGTTAGTTGAGTTAACCTGAGTTGACTTGTTTTTTTTTAATTATTATTTTTTTCTTTTTCATTGAATTATTGACCCTTGAGCGTGTTTTATTAAATATTATTTAAAAACAAATGCACTCGTGATGGGTTATCCCAAGTGCGAGGTGGTAAAATTAACTCGAGTTAGCTTGTATTTTCTTACTAAGTTTTTTTTATTTAACTTTGGTATTTTTTTCTAAGTGCTTCTTTTGAAGGTTTGAATTTTGTTTCCTTGATTTTTTTATAGGTTTTTATTTTTTAATTACATCGTTTTGCATGAAATAATTTGCCTCTGAGCTTTGTCATTTTTTCGATTTTCTTTTTGTTTGGTTATTACGATGGTGGGTTGGTAAAGTTAACTCGAGTTACCTTGGGGTTTTTTTTTATTGAACTTTGTTTTGTTTGCTAGATGCTTCTTTTGAATTTTTTTTTATCTTTATCTCATATTGCCGGTTGTGAGTTTATCAAGTTAGGCCGAGTTGACTCGGGTTCGCTTCTTCGGTATTAAATATTTAGATTTTTTTTCACCTTTGACTTTAGGTTATTAGGTGTTGAACTTTGCAATTTTTTTTTTATTTTTTTTCTGCGTGTTATTTCAGTCTTATATCGTGAGTCATGTTTTGGTAAATTTAACTCGATTTGTCTCGTGTTATCATCGTTTGAATATTATTTTTTTGCCTTGAGAAAATTTGGACAGGCCCGCGGCATAACGCGGGTCACTTGTCTAGTTCTCTACTAAATAATAACACATTGTTTTGTCTAGAACACTTCACCTCACTTACTTGTTACGTATTATTCTGTTTAATATTACAGTTTTTAGTAATGCTATATGTGTGGAAAGAAGGCTGATTTTTTTTTATTCTCTTCTAGAATGCCTAGAATGTTATATATGCAACAAATTACAACAAAATACATGAAAGAATGATGAATTGATCAGTGCAATCTCTCTCTCTGTCACTCCATTTCTTCTTCTTTTTTTATGTGATTTCAGTACAACCTCCATTGTAGGCCACTACCAAACATAGCTTTGTATTTTAGCCACTCCTGGGTTTTGTTCAGGCTGGTTCTATTACAGTGTTGCTCGCAAGAAGTGGTATTAGAGTCATTGATCCTCGAACGCAAGCTATTGCTCATGACACTAGGTCATAAGATTTCAGAAGGTTAGAGGAATCATTGGAAGCTGCGAACAATAAACAATCACAAAAATATAAGCAAGTTATGAAATCACTAGAAGTTACCAAGTTTGTTAAAGAAACTAAGTTTAAGAAACTTGAAGAACTCATTAGTGGGTTGTCCTACCAACAAAACACTTTTTTATAGAAGTTGGAACATACTCCTAGTGAGCCCAACACTAAAAGTGACTATCTAGCATTCAACCAAGAGGATCTTGTTACAAAATCAGGTTAGGCTTGTGATGGTAGCTACTCCACCTATAAGGTACACAAACCCAAAAGAGACTTTTCTAATTTTGATGGTGATGATGTGTATAAGTGGTTATATAAATGTAATCAATATTTTAATATAGAAGAGATTGTTTAGGCTAAAAAACTTAAGTTAACTTTCTACTATCTAGATGGAATGACCTCGTATTAGCATAAGAACTTTATGAAAAAAACAAAAGTGATCAAAGGGTGACTTGGGGTGAATATATAGAGGTAATATGGTGTCGGTTTGGGGGTCAGAATGATCCACTAGAAGAGCTTAAGGATCTTAGATAGATGAGAGATTTGGAAAGTTACATTAGGGACTTTGACATACTATGGAATAAGGCTGAAATCAGTGAGAAGCAAGCCTTGGTATTTTTCTTAGCAGGATTAAAAGTGAAAATCAATAACTTAGTTAAGATGTTTGAACCTAAAGTCTTAAATCAAGCCTACAACCTGACACGTTTATAAGACAACACTTTAGCCTATAGAAGATTTCACCAAAATTACAATAAACTTGCCTCATTAAACACCAACCAAACAACTCAATTTAGGCCTAGCAATAATAATAATAATAATAATAATAATAATAATAAACCATATAAAATTTCACATATGTTAATCTATAATAATCTTAAACAACCACAAAACAACCTATTACCCACTTCTAACCCACATCTCCTATACAAACCTACCATGAAACCCATTAAATTTGTGAGGAATAATAAGTTAGATTAGAGGAGAGCTAAGGGATTGTGTTTTTTGGTGTATGAAAGGTATGTACCAAGCCATAAATGTAGAAATAAGAAACTATATTCCTTGTGTATAGTGGATGGTGATGGTAAGGAGGTAGATAACGGTAAGAATATTGTTGAGAAAGAACCTAGTCTTGAATAGGTGACCCCTCACATATCTATCAATACATTGAAAGGAGTTACTAGTTTCCACACTCTTGGGATGATTGGTAAGGTGGATAAACACCTGTTTTTTTATTATTGTAAACTCAAGAAGCACTCATAACTTCATTGACTCTAACATAGCAATTAAGTTGTAATGTGACCTTAGAATAATCAAGCTATTAACAATAGAGGCAGTTAATGGGGGAACAATGTTGTTTATAATTGTTTGCAAGAATTTTAAGTGGAAAATGCAGGGGAAAATTTCATAACTAATATATTCATTGTTGAACTGAATAGTTGTGATGGTTGGCAACTTTAAGAGACATTGTATCAAATTACAATGAGATATGGATGTCTCTTAATTGGTAATGGTAGGAAGTGATGATCAAGGGGGGTAATCCCATCAAGTTACAGACTATCAGATTTGAAAAGTTCAATAGTCTACTAGACAATTCTACTCGAGTAGCAGAGGTTAACTTTTACAATCTAAGACCAATTTCAGAAGTGGGTGATGACTTGCATTTGATGTTTGTTACCTTTTCACCTAACACCAAAGGGAACCCTGCTCTAGAACTAATACTGAAAACATATCAAAACCTATTTAAAGAACCTAGAGGCTTACTACCGCCAAGGCTACAAGATCATTCAACTCCTCTGAAAGATGGAATTAATTTGAGGCCTTACAAACACTTTAGACTCTAAAAAGATGTGGTAAAGAAGATGGTGTCTGAAATGTTAGAATATAGGATTATACAGCAAAGTTATAGTCCTTTTGCTTCCTCAATTGTCTTAATGAAGAAAAAAGACAATTCATGGAGACTTTGTGTGGATTACAAAGCATAAACTCATAATCAATAAAAAAAAATATTATATACCTCTGATTGATGAATTACTAGAATAATTAGTAGGCACAACTATCTTTTCTAAGATTGATTTAAGTGCCGACTACCACCAAATTAGAATAAGTCACGAGGATATTTCTAAGACTGCATTCAAAACCCATAATAGCCATTATGAATTTTTTGTTATACATTTTGGCTTAACCAATGCTCCAACCACTTTCCAAAATTTGATGAATGAAGTCTCTCGTGAGCATCTCAGGAAGTTTGTCTTAGTAATACTTTGATGATATCTTAATCTATAACCAAACTTCCAATGACCACCTAAGACATTTACAAATTGTGTTTGAGTTGCTATGGTCCTATAAATTGGTTGCTAAAAATAGTAAGTGTATTTTCTGTAGTGACACAATAGAGTACTTTAGGCATATTATCTCTAAGATAAGGGTGGCTACTGACCTAAAAAAAATACAGGCAATAATGGATTGATAAATTTCCAACACTATCAAACAACTTTAGAGGGTTCTTGGAGCTAACTGGTTACTATAATTTTTTTGTAAAAGACTATGGTTCTATATATAAACCCTTAACTGAGTTACTTAAAAAAATATAGGTTTGAATAGGAATGAAGAAGCTATTCCAGCCTTTAGACTTCTTAAGAAAGTCATGACTAAACCACTTGTTCTAACATTGCCAGATTTGAATAAATTATTTATGGTAGAGTTTGATGCTTCAAGTGTGGTATTAGGGTAGTTCTTATGCATAAAAGGACTTATAGCCTTTATTGGCAAGCCTCTGGGTCCCAAGCAACAAGTATTGTTTGTGTATGAAAGGGAAATGCTGACAATATTCCATGTTGTAACCAAGTGAAGACATTGTTCATGGGGCAGACATTTCAAAATCAAGACAAACCATGTCATCCTGAAGTATTTATTGGACCAAATGGCAACTTTTCCCTCCCAATACTTGTGGCTGGCTAAATTGATGGGTTATGACTATGAAATTGAGTATAAAAAATAAAAGAAATGTAGCTGTTGGTACACTTTCTAGAATCACTAGTATAAAGCTATGTACTTTGGGGTAATCTACCATTTCAACCAACCTTACAGAAGAAATCAAAGCCTCATAAGTAAATGATAAGATAGTATATGTAACAGTTCGACCCAACTTGCCATATACTGTCAGCTTTGGGCCTTACCGCCCTCACGGTTTTGTTCCTGGTGATGCGAGCCCACTTTTGAGCCTGACGTCCCAAAACGCGTATGACAAGTCAGCAATCAGCACTCTTAATAAGGCCAGTTGCCACTCCCTCACCCGTCGATGTGGGATATTACAATCCATCCCCCTTAAGGAGCCCGACGACCTCGTTGGCACAACCGGACAACTAGTGAGGTCAGCTCTAATACCAAATGTAACAGCCCGGCCCAACTTGCCATATATTGTCCGTTTTGGACCTTAACACCCTCATGGTTTTGTTCGTGGTGACGTGAGCCCACTTTTGAGCCTGATGCTCCAAAACGCGTATGACAAATCAGCAACCAGCACTCTTAATAAGGTCAGTTACCACTTCCTCACCTGTCGATGTGGGATATTACAGTATAGGTTATTATCCAGGACCTTCACTAGGATCCTATATTCTACTTTCACTGCAAATGGGTCAATAACCACTTTAACATGAAGGGAAGGTTTGGTTGGTAATGATCCTATATTGCATCAGAAACTAATATCATTTTATTATGATATTGCTATGGGAAGGCATCCAAGTGTCCTTGTTACTAGTAAGAGTGTGAAAAAGTTATTCTACTGGAAGGAGCAATAGAAGCATATTAAACAGGTAATGAGAAAATGCCCTGTATATCAGAAGAACAAGGGTGAAAATGTACTTCCATCAAGACCATTAAAGCCTCTCCCCATTCATAGACATTCATTCATAGACACTAGTATGGATTTTATTTAAGGCTTGCCTAAATCTGATGAAAATAAAATTATTTTGGTGGTGGTGGACCAATTTAGCAAATATGCACACTTCATGGTCTTTAACTCATCCCCACACTGCTTCATCAGTAGCTAAGGTTTTTATGAATGGTGTTTACAAGTTACATGGCTTGCCAGTTATCATTGTAAGGACCGAGATTCAATCTTTCTCAGTCAATTCTGGAAACAACTTTTCATTAACCAAGAGGTTGATTTACATTACTCTACTGTCTATTACCTTCAGTCTAATGGACGAACTAAGATAGTTAACAAGTTTCTAGAGAATTATTTACGATGCATGATAGAGGTGAATTACCAATTTCCATACGTCAACTAAGGCTACTCGCTATAAGGTATTGTATGGGCTTACTCCACCAACTCATATACCCTATTTCCCTGAAGATTATATGGTGGAGGCTGATGATAATTACTTGACTACTAGAGAAGAAATGTCAAGACCAAATTTACAATCTGCTCAGCATATGATGGTTCACGTGGAAAACCAAAAAAGGAGTGAAAGAACATTTGAAACATTTATCTCAAATTGCAACCATATCGATAAAAAAAAAAACTATAGCACACAAGATTTCGTAGAAATTGGCATCAAAACACCATGGTCAACACTTGGATTTGGAGAGAATTGGCTTTGTGGCATATCGTTTGGACCTGCCCTCCTCCGTAGCAATACAATCGGTGTTCAATGTGTCACAAGTGAAGAAGCATAGTGGCAACAAAGTGGTTGAATCTTCTCCACCCCAATTTCCCGAGGCGCCACCTCTTCAACCTAAGGTTGTTCTCAACTGCAGAATGGTTAAAAGGAGTAATAAGGTAGCAACCCAGGTTTTGATTCACTGGAAGAACCAATCCCCATTGTGGAAGAATTCAATTTCAGGTTTCCTCAGTTCTCCCATGAGGACAAGGTTGAATCGAAAAGGAGAGAACTGTCGAGAGTTTAAGAGGGAAACATACATAAATTATCAAGTGAAAGAGATAACCGTTATTATTCTCAACTAAATAACAACGCGTCGTTGTCTTAAACACTGCACCTCACTTACCACGCACCATTTTGTATAATGTTTTAGTATTTAGTATATGCGCATGTGTGGAAAGAAGGCTGATTTTCTTTCTTTCTTCTTCTCTTCTAGAATGCACAAGCTATTATATATGCATCAAATTGTAACAGAGTGCATGATTATGAAATGAGGAAAGAACAATGAACTAATCAGTGTAATCTCTCTCTCCCCCGTTTTACGTGATTTTAGTACAACCTTCATTGCAGGACACTACCACATAGAGCTTTGTAATTCGGATTATATTCAGGTTGGTTCTATTACAGTGTTGCAGGCAACAGGAATATGTGTTCAGCATTATTCTCTTCAACACAGTAATTTCTCAATGCAAGAGAAACTGCTTGCATATGTTCCACGGGATACGCCATAATTAGCATTCCTAATTATGTGTTCAGGAGTCACTACCTCCTGCTATACTTTCTCGTAGAAACGAAATACTCCAGAAGTTCACAATAAGAATGCTTGTGATGATAAGACACCAGGTCATTAAACAAAAGGGATGTAGCCTCCCAGGAAAATTATAGCAGCATCGCATCCCTCAAATAGACCTCATCCAGTGCCCAGGGGAGCAGAAACAGAAGTTGGGTGTGATCACAATGTATTTATCATCCTCTTCATCTCAGCAGACCTCCTGGGATCTAGCTCTTCAATTGCTCTCTCGGTAAGAACATGCTTGATACGACACATTGACTTCCTCACCTGAATTCATTGTTCATTCACATGGAACAGAATTTCCCATTAGGTTTGTTAGAGTATAAAAGGGGGCAAAACAAAACATGAGTTTGCATCATAAAACTGACATAAGAAATTAAAAGAGAGGCATTATCAAAACACAGGTGAGAGTACATGGCAAGGCAGCTTATAGTTGTCCTAATTCATCTGGCATGAAAGCAAGCTTTTTGGTTTCTAAATGCAATGGCTTCTCTATAGATAACGCAAGGCAGAACAAAAGGGAGAAAATGATTATGAAACACATTAAGCCTATGTTTGCATGCTTATGAAAAGCCAAATCATTTCCTTGGTCTTTCTGATTAGTAAGAAGAATAGGTGAGATTTATTTTTAATGATTCACTGGTTTTAAGGCTAACATATTTAAGTCAGTATTGGTGCAGGGAGATAAAGGAAAGCATTTAAGCTGAGAGCAACAATAATGACACGCTCATATCACTATACAAGCAAAGAAAATTGGATATACCTTGGGTAAGCGTTCTGGATTGGGAAATCTGAAGTTCTGGGCATGAAGCATCTGGCGTTGAGTCATCAGCATGTTTTTCTCCTTCAACATAACATACCATAACTTATGAAGATCATCCCAAGCCTTTAAGCGTAGTTCAGAAGCTTTCCAACTTCGCCCTGGAGAAGGTACAGGTTAAGAGGAAAACACATTCAGTAAAAATAACTCGTTTTGCTGAGAGGAACAGAACATAGAGTTTTCATAGATAAGACAAAGTTTTCTAAGTTGATTAAAGTACTTTGTATTACACTTGAAAAGAAAATGCCATGATGTGCAGAATAAGAAACCATAAAATTGTCAAAAAGAAAATAATTTACACTTGGGGCATTTTCAGTACATTCAGAGGCAATTTATCTGCGAGGTTAATATCATATAAATTGATATTGAGTCTTTGCTCTATCATTCATTCAGGAAACACAAAAACTAGGGTATAAGAACCACCAAGCATGCAAGTGCACAATTCTAATATAGCAGGCTTCAAAATAATATCAAGTCATGCAAATATGTACTGCTAATTTATCAGTTCAATTGTTCAAGCCAAGAAAACTTTGGACCTTAAAGCACTTGGACTCATGAACTTTTTGTCACACAAATTGAATTGACAATAAATAAATTGCAGCAAAAATATATAATTGCCCATGCAACAGTTTATTTTATAGTGCTCATTATTACAATCCCACACATCCAATAAAATAGGTTTCAGAGTAAGCCAGTCCAACAAATGCATCCCAATCTTTCCCAAAATCTTATCTTGATTCCACATGGCTTGTTGGAAGGCCCTTCTATTTCAGCTATGCCTGTATGTAACACTATATATATTTTAGAACCATGAGCTCCACCAGATTGCCTAATGGGCACGATGGTAACAAGGAAATAACTCTGGTAAACATTCTAGAAAATGAAGAATACCTTGCATTTATAAAACCATATATGCATCACCTTTGATGACAGAATCAATCACGTGAAAGGTGATCAGTTAGCTACAACCAGAGGCGTTTGATCCTACGTATACATAAATGATTGGATATTATACTGATATTGTGCTTCAATTTTTCCTTTTGTTTTCTTTTCAATTTCTTAATCTTCATGTGTTGAATGCTGCTCTCGTTTCACTAATCAGAAAAGAAACAATAAATTGTTTACCAGCAATATGATGAAATGAAGGGTGGTGTGGTACTCAATTAGTAAAATAAAAGAAGAGAATAAGACCATCATATCATACCGTATACAATCAGTTTATCATCATCCTGGCCCCTGTCAAACTCAAAGAAGTCATTAAGTGGGTTATGTCCAGATGTAGCTGTAGCAGCAGCAGCAGAGGCAGCGGGAGTTTCAGATTTAGCAGCAGCAAGGAGTGTCCTCCCAGTAAATCTCGTCAAAAACATGATTGAAAAATCAGATATCTGCACACACAATTGAGCAAGAAAATGAATTAGGGCAAACCAGAAAATAAAAACAAAGACAAACACTAGAAAACAAATCGTTTGTGGTGATGGGATATATCAACATTTGAGCCTGCATTCACATATTTTGGACCAAATATGCGTTGGCATGCAATTTTATTATCAAAAAATAAATAAATAAAAAGAAAGCCATCTGAACTTTTAAAACCAAATCATTCAATTTTTCAATTAAAATCCTTCTAATCAACTTAATCAAAATATAAATGAAAGCGGCAGCTGGGATTTATGATGCTTCTGATATCCAAAATAGATAAGTGTGAATCCCACGTCAAACAGTTAATACAGATTTTTTATTAAGAAATTATCCCAAGTGATTATAAATTTCAACAAAAGTAAAATTAAGCCAAACATAAAGCAAACAGAGAACGGCAGAAACATCATTAGTTACTTAAAGCCCTCACTGTTCTCGAGTTCCTTTTAAACTGAAAATCATCAATGAGAGATGCCGAAACCCAAACGACCCTAAAGCTTATTAACTGAGTTAATGACATATTAAGACTCAATTCATGCTTATGAAAGTTCCAATCATATTCGAACAATTACCCATACTTACTCCAAGGCATTTCAAAATCAAAGATATTTGTACCTAAATGCAGTCTCTTAAATCGAATTAGAGCCCTAAAGCCATCCTCTAACTAAATAACTGGTGATGGAAGTGTTATGGCATCAACAGGGGAGGCAGGGAAGTCAGTTGAAGAGGCTGGTCGCCGCTTCGGCTGCTGGGGGTATTGGAGTGGCTTTGCAGGACTGAGGTTTTATGGTGGAAATGGGCTTAGTTTTGGACTTTCTACAGATGGGTGCTATTTGAAGATTGTGGAAATGGGCCAGGTGAAAAGGTTTGGGGTTTTACATCTTATTTTATTTTTTCGTAAATGCTACGGAAATTAACATTAAGTCGGATAAAAGAAAAATTTAAGAAAACAAATTGATGTTTGTCGATGCAAGTGTGTTTTAAAGAAAGAAAAAAAACCAATATGGAATAAGAATAATTAATATCAAATGATAAAAACAAAAAATAAAATAAGAAAAAAAACATTATTCTAAAAAAATAGCTTGATTCCGCCTATGTTAACCCGCTAAACCAATGAGTCAGGTTATATAATTAGGATAGCCTGATGGAAAAGAAAACAAAGAAAATCATGAAATTCAATTTTTTTAAAAGATCAATGTTAAATTATGAGATGGAAAAAATAAGTAAAAAAAAAACTGATGTTAACCCTTGTAAGCTTATAAACCTCATGTACGCCATTTGATCAAAAGCATCAAACACAGAAAATCCATGAAGACCAATTCTTAACAAATTAAATATTAAATGATGAAATAAATAAATAAATAAAATCAACCACATAAAAGGATCTAAAAGAAAAAATACAATAATTAAAAGCACAAGAAAATTTGTGAGCCTACTTGAGTTAATCTGCCATATCAACGAGCCAAGTCATGAGATTGGGATAACCTTATAAAAAAACAAAGAAAACCATGAAGCTTATTAAAAAATAAAAAAAATTTAATGTCAAGTAATGAGATTGAAAAAGAAAATAAATAAAAAACAATGTAAACTCGTGACTCGAGTCATTTGATTAGAAGTACCAAACTTGAAACAACCATGAGAGCCAATTTTTAATAAATCAAATGTCAAATGATGAAGTTAAGAGAAAAATAAATCACAAATAAAAAAATAGCAATTAAAAGAATGAGGATCAATTTTTTCAAAAAAAATAATGGATGGACAATTTTGGATTTAAAAGCAAAATTAAAAAGAAAAATCAATTTCTTAAAAAGAATGAAAGAAACCACGAATGAGGTCAAATCTAAAAAAATAATAAATTAAATTTTTTTTATAAAAAGATAAAATTGAAAACAATTGAAAATTTACAAAAGAGACAAGAAACAAAATAAAAATAATAAGCAGGACCAAATTTGTAAAATAAAAAAATGACAAATGACAGATTGATCGCATTTAAAAAAATAAAACTAATTATCTAATTTTTTTTTGCTTTTAAAGGTAATGAAGGTATTTTTTTTTATTCTAAGAAAGGGAAAAAGACCTTTGCACTCCCAAACAAAGCAAAAATGACAAACTGATCACATGTAAAAAGTCATTTTATCCCTGATCTAAGTCTTCTTGGTTGATTTGATGAAGGGAAAAAGCTTTATTTTACTATTACAATCCAATAAGGTCTCTCTAGTGCTACAATGTATTTTTCATGTCCTTTATATTTTTGGTAAATTAACAATATTAATTAATTAATTAATTAAAAAGGAATATAAAAAAAAGGATGAAAAAATATTGTAACTCTTCTTTTATTCATCTCTTTATACATAACTATTTAGAAACATGGTGCCTTGCGTGAGTTTCTTTTTAATACTTTAAATTTTTTTTTTATGGTTATCTAACTTTAGTTTCATTCATTTTAGTTCTTAAAAGTTTCTTTGTCTTTATTCTATATTTTTTCATTCTCTTTGGATTGTTTTTTTCATATTTCCTGGATGTTTTATATTGTTTAAGTAGGGAATGATATATCAATTTTACATAGAAAAATATAAAATTATTATATAAAAAAAAATGGGTTAATTACACCAAGCCTCCTATAGTTTGTTTTTTTTTTTTTTACTCTGTCTCTATTTTAAAAAAAATTATACTTTATATTCGGGTCAAAGAAATTTTTCAATTTGAATACAAAAACCAATTTACTTTCACATAAAACATATTAGAAATGATTTCCCTATCACATTACCACTCATCTAGCTAGATCTGCATTTTCTTCTTCTTTATTTTGTTTATGTTTAGCTCATTCAAACCCTATATATGATACTATATTTGGGGTTGTTAGGGTTGTTGTGTTGCCAACAAGAGGAAAGAAAAGAAAATGTGGGTTGTAAGTTAAAGATTTTGACAAGATAAGGGAGATCAAGGATTCAAGATTTAGATATTGAAGAACTTGTGCGAACTAAGTTAAAATGATCAACAGAAAGACTTCAAATCCTAATGCAATGTGATATTTATACATCATGAAGTATCATTTTGGTAGCCTCACAATGATAAGAGGCAAACATGTGAAATTTAGCATCGAAACAAAGTTGTTATCTACAAACAAATCCCAACCAATTTATCAACCTTCATATCATGTTGTTATAATTCAATATCAATATCATCATCTATTAGCAAAAACAAAGTTAAATAACTAGAAGATGAAACATGGATATTGTCAAGAGACAATCCTAAACTAGTTAAGACTGATTGCAGTTGCAAGAAATCAACAAAGAAAATCTACAAATTATTCTCTAAAAAGTCTTGATCCCTTAATTTTTTTCTCCAAAACCATAATTCCATTGCACTTCAAATCACTCATCACTGCCACCATTTATGCATTACCAGAAAATTTGCAAAAACAAGCGGAAATACTAATAAAAACATTTTCATCGGTAAATTATAGTGACATTTACTGATGGAATATTTCATCACTATGCCTTTCAATATATACTAACAAAGATTTTTTGTTAGTGTATACCGAGCGAATTACAGTTGAAAATGAAGGAATGAAAAAAAATAACGTGTCATTATTACAGATAGTATTACATACAAAATAAACTTATCACTGATATCTATCTGTGAATCTATTGGTAGTTTTTAAATTATAACCTGGAAATCGACTCCCTTATCGCTATCCCTTTTTTTTCCTCTTCTTCTTCCATTTTTCTGAAAAACGAAAGAGCAAAAGATCACTAGCTACTCGTTCAGTTTATGTGATTCTAAAAAAGAAGGAAGCTGAAAATTTTCTCCAGCTTGCTGGCCTAGTCATATCAATAAACAAAAGTGTTGTGTTATGTATAAATTATGTGACACATTAGTTAACCAAGTCCTGACAACACTAGCATCCTAGCAAATGAAATGTCCTTTAAAAAGTCAAAACTCACGCACTACACCACCACTATAGGAATTTGTTTGCTTTGTTCTATAGGCTAGTGGCATCGGTTGGTCCAATTTGATGGAGCATGCCCAGGAAAAAAAATAAAAAAACTATATTTTACTTTTTTTATTTTTTTGAAGTTTTTAAGTAATATAAGTCTTTAGATTGTTTTTTTAGCAGAGTTAAATTTTTTGAATCTCGAATATCCATTATCATCAGAAAAAAAATTATTGAGTTATATATAATTTTTTTTTCTAAATGCATTTCATGTGAATAGAAATGCAAGAATAATTGTGTAATTTTAATTTTGGAAGGCACCTTATGGGTCATGGTCATTGCAAGAGGAAGCAAACAACACAAGGTGTCTTTTGGTTAAAAAATGGTCCCATGTAGGTGAAAAAAATGATATGTTGGTAGGGACAACATTTGACAAGCAAGGATGACCTATCTATTTGGGACTTAACTTAAACTAATTTTATATCGAAATAGGTTGAAAGTTGATCCAGTTAATTTGTGAACTGGTCTAAATCTAAGGGAGACTTAATTTACCTAAAAAACCCATAAACAACATTTTGTTAAAAAAATCAAACTACATCATTTTTTAGATTTAACCAGATCAACTTGAGTTGATCTGCTAACCTATAATCGAGACCTTGAACTTCATGGTTTGGTCGAAATTAATATAAAAGCTAGACTTCACATATATTCCTTTATTAAGAAATGATCGCTCTAGGGTTGATTGGTTGTCAGTAATGAAAATCAAACTTAAGAGTCATGTTCAAGTTGTTTAGGAAGATAACTGTGAATTAAATGCGGTAAATGATGTCTTTCAAATTGATAAGTTAGTTGATGTATATTGAGTTACTTTGTCTATTGATGTATAAGAAAATTTAAATTTTCGTGTAGTTGAGAATATTTTTGTTGATGTTGATTTTGATGTTGAGGAGATAAATGATGTTTTGAATCAACAAGCATCAATTCAATAAAGAAAACTATGATGGACATGGTGATGATAAAATTAAATAAAAGGATATTTTTGATTAAATTGTAAACATCAATGTGTAATGAAATTGACTTTAATGTAATTAGAGATAGAATTACCGACGGACTAAATCGGTCAAGAAGTTCTAGAGAGTTGAAAAAAATTACATGACTTTGTCACTGACCATTACAAATAAAATTACCGACGAACTGAAAATTCATTGAAGAATTTTAAAGGTTCTTCTTAAAATTTTAGGTTTAATTGAAAATTTCAAGTTTTAATTACCAGCGAAATTACCAATGGAAGTTTAAAAAATATAAATATTTAATATTATTTTGGTAATTCCATCAGTACAAAACTCATGATTTCATAACAGACACATCTTCTTGTTTCTTCTCTCTTCCTCTCTTCTCTCTCTCCCTCTCTCTCTGTCTCCCTCTCTTTTCCCCTCAACTTTTTCGTCCTTCTTCCACCACGTATCCACAACTTGTGCTTTATATTTTGCCTTATAATGCTCCTAACTTGTGCTCTTTTTTTTTCCATGCAAGCAATTGTGTAAGCCTCACTAACTTGGATTAAAAGGTAAGGTTTTCATTTTCTTCTTTTTATTGGGTTTTATGTGCTATTTTTATGAGTTTGGAGCTTGTGTTGCTTTGTGATAGCTTTTGCTCTATTTTTTAAATTTCTTTGTCTAAAAAGACATTATTTGATACAAAAAAATTCAATTTAGTTTCTGTTTATTTTACATTATATGTTTGTTATTGTTATTATTGGTGTTGGTAGTTTTGATATGTTTGTGTTAAAATTTGAAAATTTAGGGTTTAGGGTTAATTCATTAAAAAAACTAATTATAATATATTTTTAATAAATAGTGTATTTGTTGGGGTTGAATTGAATCTCAATTTAAAGTTATGTCTAAAATTTTAACATTTTAGGAATGAATTAATTTACAATTTAGGATTTGGTGTAAATTTGAAAGAATTTGATTAGAAAGCGTTTTTCATTAAATAATTAGTTTTTTTTTAATTCAATCTCTATTTAAATTTTAGTTAGTAATACAGGTGTTAGGAGAAAATAATATTGTGATTTAAGGTTTAATGTTAAATTTGAAATAATTGATTAGGATGTGTTTTTCATAAAATAAATTGTTTTTTATAGTTTAAGCCATCTCAATTTAAAGTTGACTTGGGAATTACTTTGTTAGAAAAGATTTATTTTATAGTTTAGGATTTGGGGTTAATTAGGAGGGAATTGATTAGAGAGTGTTAAATAATGTATTTGTTAGGGTTAAATTAAATCTCAATTTAATGTTTGATTGGTAATTTAAATGTTTGGAAATAATTATTTTTGAATGTTATATTTTATTTTTCAATTCACTGTCTTGTTCATCTTATAAAATAATCAATTTATAAAAAAATATTAGTCATAAATAAAATGAATTGATTTGTAGCTTTATTTATTTATGCATATTTGTAGCTATATGAATTTTAGGTAGTCTCTTATATAAGGGAGGCGTTGATGATTTTTTTTAAAAATATTTTTTTTTTGTCTTTTTTAATCCTTTTATTTTTGTTTTATTTCTTTTAATTTGTTTCTAGTCTTTTTATTTTAATTTTCTTTCTAAAAAAAATATTAAACACATCACTGATAAAATTACCAACAGAGTAAGAATGTCAGAAAGTTCTAAAAAATTGAAAAACATAACATGAAATGCCACTAATAATATGTTTATCACCAATGGATTTTGTCTTTCAGTAATATGAAATAAATCACCGATAGAATTACAAAAGATTTTATCTGTCGGTGATATGACATACTCACCGATGGAATTACCGATGAAATGATGCCAATAATATTTTTTGTTTAGCACATTTTGTTTGTTTGTAAATTCATCGGTGTTTATATTGCTGACAGACTGATTGATATAATAAAAATCATCGACAAGAAGTTTCTCGACAAATATTAAATGTCCATAATGCCATCGGTTAATGTTTTTCTAATAGAATTACTATCTAAATAGTGATGGAATAATCTGTCAATAATATATAAAATTCTAGTAATGATACGGCTCAAAGCAAACCCCACCATATGAAAGAGAAATTAGTTATAATGAATTTGTTGTACTAGATTTTAGTAGATAATGGGTGAATTAATAAACATGTGAAATTGTCTAGTAAGTTATGTTTGCTAAATGTTATCATTGGTTTCAACTAAAATTATTCTTTTAAGTCATTTCCATTTTGTCATGTGAAGCACAAAAATTGGATTTTTTAGGGAGAGAATGAAAGGTTTATATGAGGAGAGGGGGCAAAAGGGGTTAATGGAAAGAGAAGAATGGACATGGTTTTATCTGGGGTTTTTTTTTTTGTTGTTGTTGTTAGAGATCTAGATTTTGGATAAGAGGGTAATGGCTAGGATTTATTTCTAATTCAATAATAAATTTGAAATATTTAATATAAGAGTTTTTTAGTCATTAAATGAGATGTAATAACAATCCTATAAATAATTTGATCTTTTTGTTAACTTATTTTTAATGTGTGTTAATGGAGATTTAAAGCATTATGAACTTGTAAACTCCATGATGTAAAATATAATTTTAGAAAAAAATAAAGATAAAATGAAAAAATGAGTAAACTAAATAAGACTCGGTGTAATTAATTTAAAATAAAATCAAGAACAATAACCAGAATTGATATCTGTCAAATTTTCCATTTTTATTGATATCAAGCGAGTAAATCTATAGTTTAATCCCTCAATTTTAAATTTTTAAAGTTTGGTCCCTTATGGTTTTAGAATGTTCATTTATCTCTCAAAACTCATTTATTTTATGTTTCAGTCCCTAGAACTAAAGAGAGAAGTGAAAACGTCACAGAAATATTCTTAGGAGAGATAAAGCTTTTAGGTAAACTCCTGCCACCAATAACTTTGATTTTGGTGTCTATGGATTCATGTTTGAGAGTGAAACTTAATGTAGATGATTATCACCTTTAATGATACTGGAAAAATCGGAGCTAAAAAATGTTTTCTATTTTAAGCTGATTAGAATGTGTTTTCTTTTTAGAAACGAGTTTATAGTGGTTCATGAGATGTTTTTTCATGTTTTTGGATGAAAAGATAGTTGAAATATAGAATTTCAGGGTCTTAAAACTTGAACCTTGTTGCAAATACAAAAACATGAAAAAACAATTGAAGAACATTAATTATTGATCCTACAAATAATTGGTGAAACTTACATGTGAGTTGCAAATACTTGAAATGTATAACTGTGTTTTTTCAATGATGGTGATATCACATTAATTTTAAAGTTCTATCCCAATTAACCAAAAAATTAATGAAGAACTTTAATATCTATTCCAGTCCTTACTTTTACATGCATCGGGTCATTATTATCAAAATCACGAGTGGACTTGTAAAATCATATGAGTTTTGCGAGTCAACATGTATATAATATCTAGAATCGGACTAAAAATTTGATAACCAGTAAAATCAAACTTGACTCATGCAAAATTAGTAAAATCAAACCGAATTTATGAGTTTACTAAATTTAACTTTTGAAATTAGCTTTGACTCAATATTTACAAAAATTTATAATTTTTTTTTTACCATAGCTATAAATATTAACAAAAAGACTCATTTAAACAAAACAATTTATACCATTTATATTCTTGCCTATATTTTTATTTTCTATCATCCAACATATAATTTCAATTCTAAAATAATAAATTATATTAAAATTTAAAATATTATTAATTGGATCTTAGTATTTTTTTAAATAGACATTTAGCTATAGTCTAATATTATATTTATCATCATTAGATTAAATTATGTATTTCGTTTGAGAAACTATTCCTATTAAAGAAAAGTCATGTCAAAAGATAGTATAAAATTTGCATGTGTTTATTTTTTATATTTTCCTCATATTTATTAAATAGAAACTCTTTAATATTTACCATATATTTATTAAAAAGATATAATTATATTACAATTCATATCAAACTAGATATGAAAAATGTTTGAAAAGATGGGGAAAATCTTGAGTTTAAATTACTATTGCTTTTCACTACCTCACTAAGCAATGGATTTGATTTGCTAATTATTATAAAGTACTAAATTGGTATCCTTCTAAGACTTGGTCTCTTGCACTTGAGTTTTTCTTCCCATCGAGGTGACACGAGGCCCATTTACAGTTGCAAATGACAAAATGTTTCATGTCACCAGATCCATCCACTTCATATTAAAATTACTAAAAACCCTTTGAATTTGTTGAAGCAAAACACTTCTCTCTTCTTCTTCTTCTTCTTTTTTTTGTTTTTTTTTTTTGGAGTGAAAAAAATCTCCTACGCCGTCCTATCAACTTTTCTTCAACTTTCCATCCTTTGATGTTCTGTTCTCCAAAATTACAGTATCTCAGGATAGCAACAAAATGTTTAGTCAAGGATTGTATTAAAAAAAACCCCTTCTGACGGACTTTTCAGGCATGACCATACAATATATCTCCCTCGAACAACAATCCATGCCTTTGGAGCCCATTTCCCCGCTGCCTTTCTTACTTACCAATGCGTGGGGTCGGTAATTAATATTTAAATGCAAGAGCATTACATCTATCATCAATGCCATGTTTGAAAATCGAGGCCAAAATATCTTGCAATATATATATATATAATGAAATTCAACTCTCGTGTAACACATTGATTATAATCACATTTTCTTATTGTAATTTATATATCAGGTGATATATCATATTGATGGAGCCATTGTATTGTATAATGTGGACATTGCCCCGTTTCTAATGGAAATGGATAGAAGGT
>Ga0325414_1002014_pt1 | contig 20226 bp, 12 predicted proteins | sample PopdelMetagenome_8_FD_206183 | JGI IMG/M metagenome (GOLD analysis project Ga0325414, IMG submission 206183) | Populus deltoides microbial communities from Bellville, Georgia, United States - Leaf-PdKOR-R3 | ecosystem: Host-associated > Plants > Phyllosphere > Phylloplane/Leaf | place: USA... | reverse complement strand
TCATTGCGAGAGAAGGTGATTTAAGATTTTTATGGAGAAGGCTTGATTGATCACGTGGAGCAAATAAAGACTACTAATGTTGTCAATGAAAGGTATTATCGGCCTCACCTGGAATAGAATATTGGTAAGTTTGTATACACATGTTATATTTATGAAATTGTCTACGGGAAAATACAAAATACATGTCTATATATGCTTTTACCTATTTCTAAATTATATGGGACTTGTCTATGGATTTTTTAGGTGGGGGTTTATAGTAATTTACAGCATAAAAAAATATGATTATTACGCAATCATAAAGAATTGTATTGACTATGCTTATATTATCAATCTACCATATTATATGGTATTTCCAAAACTTTTAATATTTCTGATTTTTATCTTTATTATAATGATAAACCTTTATATCCACGCAAGTAGAGGGGACTAACATGGAATGTGTTGCAAATATGTTTATGAATTAGATGAAAAAGGTCAAGCCCGAAAACAAATTCACAAAGAACTCGGATGCATCAAACATGGAGCCTTGCAAAAACAACCATAACTTTAGATTCGACTATTTAATTATGCTTAAATTTTACTCGATAATTCTAAAAATCCAGTTTTATAAAGGGCCCACACCTCCACTTATCAACCACACATATCATTGCAAATTAGACACAAAAGATATTTTTGTTGTTTTAATTATTTTCCTAGTTAATTTTAAATTCTAATTAGATTTTTTTTTAACATAGCTTTGGATTCTTTTGGTCAGGTTGGTTTTAAACTTCTATATAAAGACTTGGTATTTTGTTTTAAGATAAAATTATTGAATTATAATTTTTTTCAGAAAATATCATATTTTTCTCTGTAATTCTTTATATTTTTGAACTTTAACTATAGAACTTGAAAACCCAAGTTTTTATTGACATTACACGCTGCGTCAATTATATCGGGAGCTAGGAGTTTTGTCTTTGGTTATTGAGGTCGACAGCCTTTCTTTTAATTATGCAATTACTACTCTGTTTTCAACGTTTCAACACGTTAACATTCGAACAGGTTACAGCCACTTTAAATTATATAATATCCACAATTGGATTTTGTACAAATGTTTAGACCATGATGTTTTTAATATTTTGGCAAAATATAGTTTAATTAATCAGCACCCTGCCTGCAGGTAATTGATTTATAGTTTCCAAGTTTGAACGTTACTGAGGTCGAGAGGTGACAGCTCTCTTAATTATACAATTACCACTCTGTTTTCAAAGTTTCAACAAGTATTGGTTCCACACGTTAACATTCGAACAGGTCACAGCCATTCTGAATTATATAATTACCTCCCTATTCTCAAAGTTTCAACAACTATTGGTTTCCACAAGTTGACTTTCGGACAAGTCACAGCCATTCTAAATTTCCAGACGTTAAATGTGATGTAGCTACAAGATGTTATTCCCTACAGGACAGGCTTTTCTAGTTCTGTGAAAAAAGGGAAAGTTGGACTTACTGGTGGTGACTCGAACGTTTTCAAGGTGGGGTGGTGACTCGAACGTTTTCAAGCTGGGATGGATTGACTTATAAATTCAGGCATCTTCTTTTCTACTAGGCATGTGTAACTTTAATTTGCAAGATGGGGAAGGGAAGTATAGGTGGTGTAATGGGAAGTAAAGGGGTGCCTAAAGGGTGTTGGTTTGGGCTAATGGGAAGAGGTATGAAGGGTACTGGGAAAATGGGGTGCCTAAAGGGAAAGGAATTAATGTTTACTTTCGGTAGTGGGAATGTGAATGGGAGAGTTTTGTGGGCAGCTAGGGCCGAATGATCACTGCTGCCTTTTTTGGTGGTGTCCACTACACTGTACTATATATATATATATATATATATATATATATATATATATATATATATAATCCTTAGGTAATTGATATGTACTTTCCAAGTTTGAACGTTATTGAGGTCGCCAGCCTTTCTTCATTATACAATTACCACTCGGAGAGGTTTTCAAAGTATGGGCACGTTAACATTCGAACAGGTCACAGCCATTCTAAATTATATAATATCCACAATATTTGGGGGTTTTCGAAGTTTTAACAACAAATGGGTTCCCACGTGATGCGAGGTGGGTAGCAATTGACATGTGAAATATTTTACAGTTTGTTGATTCCTATAATAAAACTCTTCCAAGCATTTGTTTACATTATTGATATGTTTTCTTGAATCACTCTTCTCTCTGTGCTATTATATCCTTTTCTGTCTGCTTAAGCCAACGAAGCAGCTGCAGACCCTCCTCTTAACATTCAATCTCTTCCACACTCTTTCTTCCACACTCTCTCATATCCCTGTTTTTTTTCTGATTGCTTAAGTTAACATGTAACCAGACACTTAGAGAGTCCTATTTTTGCAGGTAAACTATTTATATTTTGTTTTTTATTGCTTGAATCTTCCAAGTTGGTTGTTTCTTTTCTAAACCATTCTTCTCTTTCAGATCCCTGTTTTTTACTGATTGCTTAAGCGAACAAGACACTTGGATAACCTTTTTTGCTGCCAGAAACGTTCAGGTAAACTATTTTTTTTGTGTTTTTGTTTTTGTTGCTTGATTCACCCAAGTAAAACAGCATGCCGGTTATTAAATTACCAAGGCTGGTAATTTTTACATATTATTTAATTAAGTATTTTCATCTTAGGAAGTCATGATCCACCAAAATTTATTCCCTACAAATTAGTAAAATTAATTAAAATTGCTATTAAATATTGTGACTAAAAGATCTCGAGAAAATAATGAAGGAAAGTACCAAATTAAAATAAGTATTTCATCATCCGTGGAAAAAATAAACATAACCTTTTATTTTTTCTCCTCCTATAAACATAAGGACTTTGTATTTCAAGTTCCCTTTTCTTTTAAGGAAAACTAGGTATTTCAACTGACCTTTTCATTAAAACTAGGTCATGTGACCCACCAAGGTTTTTTTTTTTTTTGTCTGTCTGTCTGTCTTAGCTGCAGGTTTTTCTTCCTTTTATATATATTGGAATAATTTTGAGAGTTAAAATTTATATGAAGACGAAAGGTGCTTCATCTTAATTATATTTCCATTACACTTCTTAATAAATAAGTTTTTGTATTATTGACCACTTTTCCTTTTGGCAATTCATCAGTTTGTATTATTGACGGATTAACGATGTACTAACCATCAACAATTGATTGTGTGTCGTTGATGATCCCCTGACAAAATCGTCAATATAAAAATTTTGTTGGTGATACTAAAAGTTCACAACTCTCTGTAATTCTCCAACAAAAATATGATGATATAACTTATGAAATCACCACCATAATTCTGTCATTTGGAAGAAGTTAGCTCCTTTTCCTATGTTCAGCAGACCTTTCAAAACGTTACGAGAGGACCAAAGAAGAACAAGAAAGTTATCAAGAGAAAGTAGCTAATGGTTTCTAAATCAAGATTAGCCTTGAAGAAATGTCTGATGATTTTGAATTACTGAATTGGCTCCATAATCTTGAGGAGAGGACCAATCCTTTTACTGCTTGTAGATGAAATCGCCCTTTCCTTTTGGCAACTGTGATTGCTCATAGGGAGAGAAGGCAGAGAATAATGGTCTCCATGTTATCTTGAAGCTATAGATGGGAGTTGTAGAGCCTGCTTGGGAGATCCTGTTTGTTTACACTTTTTAATTATGCTTTTTAAGAAATTTTATTTTTTAAAAAAAATTATTTTTTGAGTATTTTTAGATCGTTTTAATATATTGATATTAAAAAATAAAAAATATATTATTTTGATGTATTTTCAAGCAAAAAATATTTTGACAAGCAACCGCTACTACAATGTCAAACACTACCAGAGTATGGTAAATATTTTTTTTTAAAGTGTTTTTTTTCTTGCAAATACATCAAAATAATATTTAAAAAAATTATTTTTAAAATCAGCATATCAAAACGATACAAAAATACTAAAAAATATTAATTTAAAACTACAAAATTATTTTAAAAAGTTTTAAAAACATAGTTAGACCACAATGTTAAATGGAGTCGTAATCTTTGGCTCCACTACAAAAACTAGTAGGCTTTGGGTTCGAGCTTTGCTAAGGGTTAGATAAAAAGCAAATAATTACATTAAAAAATATAAAACAATGTTATTTTTTACTTAATGGAAGGAAATATTTGAAAACTTAACCAATATATTAGAATAAATTAATTGACAACCATCACAGTTAATAAATGGAAAAAAAAAATTGAGTTGCTTGTTCCACCAAGTGGACAAACTCAAAACTAGCTATCTTACTCAAATGGTGATTTGTTTTTTTTTTTTTTAAAGCACCTCCATCATTAGTCTTGCCTGACCCTAGCTTAAATATAAAAACAAAGAATTGTCAAAGGACTAAAAAGAATTGAGGGAGTGAAATGAAAAGACGATGATAAATTGTATCGATTTGGATTGACATGTGAAATATACAACCCAAATAATGGACAGAACCATAATGAGTTAACCTGATTAGATAATTTATCTTTTTTTTTTCCTTTTCTTATTCTCTTTCAAGTTGGACTTTATTAAATCTTAATTGAGTACAAACCAAATTAATTCTAGAAGCAAATAAAAGAGTTTTAAAATAATTTAAACAAAAACTTTGAAAATATGTTTTTCTGTATTGATCCTACTCAACTTTAATCAATAAAGCTAGGTCAAAATATGATCTCAATTAGATATAAATTTTTTACGAGACAAAAAACAATTAAATTGCATTTTTTTAAGTTAAATAAAAAAATCAATGATAACAAAGGGCTAAATTGTTTTTTTTAAATAACAATTCAGGGGGATGCATTAAAAAAAAATTCTAAATGTTGTGTCTCGCACCAAGGGTTCAACTAGGTTTAATAATTTTTTTGAATAAATTTATGTTGCACCTCAATAAAGACTAAAACAAATTGCAAAAAAAAAAGTCTCACAAAAGAGACTAGATGCGCGAGTCTAATAGCCCAACGTGTATGGGCCTATGAAAAAAGAGCCCAGACTCTTGTATTTTTTTTTAAAAAAAATTTAGGGACTAACAAGTCGTCCACCCCTTTAATAAAAAAAACTTAGGCCAAATGTTGCTTGTTGAAGTAGACGACGTGTCACCTGTCTGCCTAGAATCCGAGCACTACAGTGGTGGTTGAAAAATCAGAATAGAGGTATTTTTGCTCCAAAATTCTTGTAGTGCTCAAAAAATCATAGCATAGGTATTTTTGTCCCAAAATTCCTTTTTCAACCCATTTTAACAAAAAAAAAAACCCTCATAAAGACCATAACAACATTTAGAAACCAATTAATCAACCTAAGAAACTCCAAAAATGACCCCAAAACATGAAATAAAATTGGATTAGATTTTTCTTCCTCTACCTTGAACTAATTTCTTAGGTAATATCGATGTTTCAAACAACCATTATTCAACTCCTTTCATTAAATGAAATTTGTAGACACCAATATCATCTGATTTGGTGGCCAAAATATGAGAGATCAACCCTCTTTTTATGTCGAAATCCAGCGAACATTTCTCTCTCCTTTCAAAATTAGAGACTTAAAAATAATAGAAATGAAGTAATTATGTACCAAAATTGAATTTAGAAAAACATAATGACCGGAAAACTGTAATTTTATAAATTGGGGGATGAATGTGTATTTTTAACATCAACTTTAAAAACACCACCTATTTTTGACGCCTTTTCTAAGTTGGTGCCTTGTCTATCAATTTTGTCCCTAGCCAATAAAGTTAAAAGCAATTGGGTGTTAATTTTGCAATCAAAGGACATAATTAAAAAAAATGTTAAGGTACCATAGTAAAAAATATAAAGAGGCAGTACTCTCTACGACCAATAGTCAATATATACTATTGGTGCTGACAAAAATACAACGACAATAGCAGTATCATATAACCCAAACCGACCATAATTCTTTCACTTCCATCACGTCATTTCAATTCTTTTTCTTTTTTTAATTTTTTTTATAAATTTAATATACTAATATCAAAAATATTTTTTAAAAAAATATACTATTCAATACAAATACTGTCTGTACACCAAATTTCATTTTTCTTCCTCGAGATCCTTTGCAAAGTTTCCACAACAACAGGGTCCACGCGGGAACATTATTGTACCCAAAACACAACAGAATATCAAACAGAGATTTTGATTCCCCTCCATTATTGTTTCTCTTGAACCGTTCTTCTCTCTGTGCTATTACTGTAACAATCTCTTCGACATCTCATCTCATTATACCATTCTCTGTTCCCAGTAATTTTTTTAAAAAACCATATACTCTTCTCTTGCCTGTGCTTTCTGCTCTTTTTTTTCTGAATACTGCTCAAGCATAGCAGCTCTTGCAGGACATCTTGAATCCAGGTAAAGTATTTATACTTCATCTTCTTCGTCTTGTTGGTGTTTCTGTTTTTCACCTGCAACTATTGCTTGAATCTTTTTAAGTAAAGGACAGCTTGTAGAGATTTTATTTAGAAACTTTGGAGTTAGGATCATCAGTAGTTTCATATATAAATCAATCGATCTCTTAGTTTTTATAATCCATACCTTATGGTGTTCATACTAAATTGACCCTTAACTTTGAGTCCTCTTTTTAGATCCTTGCTGTTTTTTGACTAATTATCTTAGTTTAAACATTTCTTTTTCCAATTAATGTAACTTACATTAATTTTAATTCAATACTTTTGACTTTTTTTTTTCTATAGGAAAAAATGGTTCGATCAAATGATCCATTTTGGAATGATGTTGAAGATATGAATGGAAGCATGAAATGTAAGTTTTGTGGGCATCCATTTGCCAAAGATACTTCCATTTCGAGGATCAAATGGCATTTGTCAGGAGTGAAAAGCCGTGGTGTTAAAATTTGTAAACATGTTCCAGAAGAAGTTCAAGATGCAGCCCGTGCAGCAATTGATGGCCCTCCAGAAAAAAAACGTAAGACTGCAGCAGGCTCAAGCAATAACGAGGTCATTAATCCAATTTCAGCTTCAGCGCCAGAACAGAACAATGAAGTGATGGCACAACAAGGAGATGCTCTTTCCCATGAAGCGCTCGAAGATTGGATAGCTAGCTTCACTGTTGAAGAGATTGAACTTCTGGAGAGAGGTGGCTTTCCTGATCGGACATCAATTAATCAAGCTGCTGAGCCTGGAGGAGATTCATCCCAGCCATCAGATCCATTGTGTCTTGACCATGGAAGATATTATGATCACCTCTGTGCTCCATCAATACACAATGATGTAATTATGGATGATGTGGAGAACATGGTTAGATTGAGGACAGAACCAGTGGAGGAGGACGCGGAGAACACTCATGGAAGATTAGTGCAGCCTGGCGCTGGAGCTAGCTCTTCTGGAGGGGTTGCACGCAACACAAATGAGATTAAAGGAGATGCACTACCAACGAGAAAAATGGTGGGTCAAGCATTCAAGGACCACAAGGAGTCTGTCCAGTCTTTGTTGGAGCACGATGAAGTTTCAAGCATTGGCATCTATGGGATGGGCGGAGTGGGTAAGACCACATTGGTGACACATATACACAATCAGCTTCTAGAAAGAGCAGACACTGATGTTTACTGGATTACTGTTTCACAAGATACCAACATTAATAGATTGCAGACAAGTCTCGCAGGACAAATTGGTTTAGATCTTTCCAGGGTAGATGAGGAGCTGCATAGAGCGGTTGCGTTGAAAAAAGAATTAATGAAGAAACAGAAATGGGTTCTGATTTTTGATGATTTGTGGAAGGCTTTTGACCTCCAAAAGCTGGGAGTTCCAGACCAAATTGAGGGAGGCAAGCTGATTCTTACAACTCGATCAGTCAAGGTTTGTCAACAGATGAAAACCCAACACACGATAAAAGTGCAGCCTATTTCGGAGGAAGAAGCTTGGACTTTGTTTATTGAGAGACTTGGACATGACATAGCATTTTCTTCAGAAGTGGAAATAATTGCTTTGAATGTTGTAAGGGAATGTGCTGGTTTGCCATTAGGAATTATTACAATGGCAGGAAGCATGAGAGGAGTGGATGAGCCACATGAGTGGAGGAATACATTGAAAAAATTGAAAGAATCAAAATATAAGGAAATGGAAGATGAGGTATTCCGATTATTGAGGTTTAGTTATGATCAGCTAAATGATTTAGCATTACAACAATGTCTCTTGTACTGTGCATTGTATCCTGAAGATCATAGGATTGAAAGGGAGGAGCTGATAGGTTATTTGATCGACGAGGAAATAATTGAAGGAATGAGGAGCAGGCAAGCAGCATTTGACGAGGGCCACACGATCCTTGATAAACTTGAAAAAGTTTGTTTACTGGGAAGTTGTTTTAATTATTATCATCGTAAATGTGTCAAGATGCATGACTTGATTAGGGACATGGCCCACCAAATACTCCAAACGAACTCTCCAGTCATGGTTGAGGATTATGGTGGAAGATTACCAGATGTGGATATGTGGAAAGAGAATCTAGCGAGAGTCTATCTGAAGGGTTGTTATTTCAAGGAAATTCCTTCTAGTCACTCACCAAGATGTCCCAATCTTTCAACTCTATTGCTATGTGATAATAAAGTGTTGCAATTTATTGCAGATTCTTTTTTCACACATTTGCATGGGCTCAAGGTTCTTGATCTGTCTCATACAGGCATCATGGAATTGCCTGATTCTGTCTCTAAACTGGTGAGTCTCATTGCATTATTGCTCGAAAAATGTAAGAATTTAAGGCATGTACCATCATTAGAAAAGCTCAGAGCACTGAAGAGGCTAGATCTCTCTGGTACTACGACACTTGAAGAGATACCTCAAGGCATGCAATGTCTATCCAACCTGAGGTATTTAAGGATGAATGGATGTGGTGAAAAGGAGTTTCCTAGTGGGATATTACCTAAACTTTCTCACCTGCAAGTCTTCATATTAGAGCAGTGGATTAATTATGATGTTTCCTCTCTCATAGAGCATTCAATTGAACTGGAGGTCATCCACATTAAGGATTGCAATAGCATGGAGAACTTGATTTCATCTTCTTGGTTCTGCCCTTCCCTAACACCATTGCCATCTTATAATGGAGTATTTTCTGGTCTTAAAGAGCTCACTTGCTCTGGATGTAGTAGTATGAAGAAGTTGTTCCCTCTTGCCTTGCTGCCAAAGCTCTTCAACCTAGAAAAGATTACAGTTGCAAGTTGTCATCATATGGAGGAGATAATTTATGGAACAAGATCAAATGAAGAACAGGATATGGGTGAAGAAAGGAGTAGCACCATCACAGAATTCAAACTCCCAAAGTTAAGAAAACTGGAATTGATTGATTTACCAGAACTGAAAAGAATTTGTAGTGCAAAACTTATTTGCGATTCTCTCCAACAAATTAAAGTATGGAATTGCAAAAGCATGGAGAGCTTGGTTCCATCTTCTTGGATTTCCCTCGTAAACCTAGAAGAGATTACAGTTGCAGGATGTAAGAAGATGAAGGAGATAATAGGTGGAACAAGATCAGATGAAGAAAGGAGCAGCACCATCACAGAATTCAAACTCCCAAAGTTAAGAAAACTGGAATTGATTGATTTACCAGAACTGAAAAGAATTTGTAGTGCAAAACTTATTTGCGATTCTCTCCAACAAATTGAAGTGAGGAATTGCAAAAGCATGGAGAGCTTGGTTCCATCTTCTTGGATTTCCCTCGTAAACCTAGAAGAGATTACAGTTGCAGGATGTAAGAAGATGAAGGAGATAATAGGTGGAACGAGATCAGATGAAGAAAGGAGCAGCACCATCACAGAATTCAAACTCCCAAAGTTAAGAAAACTGGAATTGATTGATTTACCAGAACTGAAAAGAATTTGTAGTGCAAAACTTATTTGCGATTCTCTCCAACAAATTGAAGTGAGGAATTGCAATAGCATGGAGTTCTTGGTTCTATCTTCTTGGATTTCCCTCGTAAACCTAAAAGAGATTAGAGTTAAAAGATGTGAGAAAATGGAGGAGATAATAGGTGGAACAAGATCAGATGAAGAAAGGAGCAGCACCATCACAGAATTCAAACTCCCAAAGTTAAGAAAACTGGAATTGATTGATTTACCAGAACTAAAAAGAATTTGTAGTGCAAAACTGATTTGCGATTCTCTCCAACAAATTGAAGTGAGTTATTGCAACAGCATGGAGTTCTTGGTTCTATCTTCTTGGATTTCCCTCGTAAACCTAGAAGAGATTACAGTTGCAGGATGTAAGAAGATGAAGGAGATAATAGGTGGAACAAGATCAGATGAAGAAAGGAGCAGCACCATCACAGAATTCAAACTCCCAAAGTTAAGAAAACTGGAATTGATTGATTTACCAGGACTGAAAAGAATTTGTAGTGCAAAACTTATTTGTGATTCTCTCCAACAAATTAAAGTATGGAATTGCAAAAGCATGGAGAGCTTGGTTCCATCTTCTTGGATTTCCCTCGTAAACCTAGAAGAGATTACAGTTGCAGGATGTAAGAAGATGAAGGAGATAATAGGTGGAACATGATCAGATGAAGAAACTAGCAGCAACAACACCGAATTCAAACTCCCAAAGTTAAGAGAATTGAAATTGAAAGATCTACCAGAACTAAAAAGAATTTGTAGTGCAAAACTGATTTGCGATTCTCTCCAACAAATTGAAGTGAGTTATTGCAACAGCATGGAGAGCTTGGTTCCATCTTCTTGGATTTCCCTCGTAAAACTAGAAAAGATTACAGTTGTAGGATGCGTGAAGATGGAGGAGATAATAGGTGGAACAAGATCAGATGAAGAAAGCAGCAGCAGCAGCACCGAATTCAAACTCCTAAAGTTAAGATCTCTGGCATTGTTTCATTTACCTGAACTGAAAAGAATTTGTAGTGCAAAACTGATGCGCGATTCTCTCCAACAAATTAAAGTATGGAATTGCAACAGCATGGAGAGCTTGGTTCCATCTTCTTGGATTTCCCTCCAACAAATTGAAGTATGGAATTGCAACAGCATGGAGAGCTTGGTTCCATCTTCTTGGATTTCCCTCGTAAACCTAGAAAAGATTACAGTTAGAGAATGTAAGAAGATGAAGGAGATAATAGGTGGAACAAGATGAGATGAAGAAAGCAGCAGCAACAACATCGAATTCAAACTCCCAAAGTTAAGAGAAGTTGAATTGAGGAGGTTACCAGAACTGAAAAGAATTTGTAGTGCAAAACTGATTTGCGATTCTCTCCAAAAAATTGAAGTAGACACATGTGAGAAGCTGAAGAGGATGGCAATTTGTCTTCCATCTCCCCCTTCTATTGGAAAAATGTATATAAGACCAAAAGAATGGTGGGAGTCAGTAGCGGAGTGGGAGGATCCTAAAGCTAAGGATGTCCTTCTTCCCTTTATAGAGTTTTTGTAGGAAACGACTCCGCCTTCAATATAATATAATAGATATTGAGTTAATTACAGGTAATTCCTCTCTTTCTCTCACAATCTTAATTTAATTTCATATAATGCTTTTGAATTGAGCACCAAATTTATTATCGCTGTGGGATATCTGGGTACATAGCCTCTCTCTGTCTTTCTGAATCTTTGTCTGCTTATAACCAATTCTCTTCCTGATTCAAGCCATGTTGTCTACATTAAGTTTGATCCACAAGGAAACAAAAGAATGGTGTGCGTCAGTAGTGCAGTGGGAGCATCCTGATGCTAAGGATGTCCTTCATGGCCTTGCATGGTTGTGGGACACCATTAAGGTAGATCCCTTACGGCTTGGTAAGCATTATATATGTTATAGTTTTGAATTATTGGCTTTAATTCTGATTGATTTGTATGAATATTCCAGATATGCTTGATAGATAGTATTTTTGAGTGAACCGGCAAAAAATGAAAGTTAATTAATTTTGAGAGTTTGATTGGTTTCAAAGTTTATGGCTTGTAATTACTTGGTTATCTTTTTGTAGAGGATGGTGAAGGATGACAAGCCTCTAATTTACGTAGGAAAGAAAGCATGCTCTGAATCATTCTTACACTTTGAAGCACCTACTGTTCAACTTGATTGTTTCAAGCTGGGATGGACTCGTATATTCTGTCCTTTTGTGTTCATCCTGTATCACTCTGGGTGTGTTTTGATTGTAACCTTCTTCATTATTTCAATGATCACTGTCAATCATCATCTGTGTTAATCATCATCTGTGTTAATCATCATCTTGCTCATTATTCACTAAAAATGATAAGCAAATTTTTGGGTTGAATTAGCTCTGCATTTCCCAATGAATTTAGTATCAAGCCCGTAAGAAATGAACAGCAATCTACTGAAGCTTAGTTACCGAATGTTGAAGTCCACTAATGATTTTTTTATTTTTTTCCAGGAGCATCATGCAATCAACATCATTTAGCTTTCCACTAATGAGAGGCACACCAAGATATCTACCCAACTGGAACTCAGAGATTTTCTATAATTGAGAAGCCATATCTATTCCATTCCAGCACAAAAGCGCTCACATTTTGCTGGATTGCGCCTTGTATAAACCAGATAACTGATAGATGAAATAGGCTGGGAAACCAATACAGATCTGCTGAACAATAAACCTTGCCTAGAAAGATGCATAAGTTCATGAATAGTTAAAATGACTTCAAGTTCTCTTTAGACTATTCGTGAATTAGATTTTAATTACTTAATTTGTAATCTTTTCTCCCTGCATGTAATGAGATTGATGAATAAAAAGAATTGTCTTCCTCCAAGTATCTCTCCCTCTTTCGTAACTAAACTAAATAAACAATTAATCTAAACCAAATAAACAATTAATCATATGCTTTACCTTGTAATTAAACTAAATAAACAATTAATCTAAACCAACATTGGGTTCTTTTATTCATATCATGAAGTGATTTTCTTTGGAATTCATATCTTTACCACCTCTCATGGATATTGAAATTGTTCAACATTTTGTTCCCCTTTCTCTCAAATTATTGTATGTCAAGATTTTTCTAAAATGAAAACCTTAGGGAGACAAAAGCCAATAAAAATTTGCAATACAAATCCCAACCTATTTGGCTCTTAGTAGATTGTAAAGCAACGAAAGATTTGGCAGAACAAAATGTGATATCTTCTCGGATATTTAAAGGCCATAAAGGAAATGCCGCGATTTCCTTGTGCAGTGATCAAAACTGGTTTGCCCTTGATCCCTTCACAAATACAAATGTAGAACAGATCCTAAATATCAAATAATTTGATAGATGAAAGCGTTCCAAGTTTTTGAGACTCTTAGAAGTGGGAGTGTGTATTATATTGTATCATGAGGTGATGAAATTTTAAAATAATCAGAAAAGAATCAGAAATAAAATGCATGCAAGATGGGTAACTTCCTTGCTGCAGTTCCCAATAAAAATGGTGTATAAGATTGGAATTATTAATATTTCAAGTAGAAGAGCAGCCTAAAAAGTCTTCCAAGCTATTATTGACCATTGTACCAAAAACACAAAAAAGAAAAAATCAAACAGAGATTCTGCTTCAACTCCATTATTGTTTCTTGAACCTTTCTTCTCTCTGTGCTATTACTGTAACAATCTCTTCCACATATCATCTCATTATACCATTCTCTGTTCCCAGTAAATTATTTCTTAAAACCATATACTCTTCTCCTGCCTGTGCTTTCTGCTCTTTTTTTTCTGATTACTGCTCAGGCAAGGCAGCTCTCGCAGGACATCTTGAATCCAGGTAAAGTATTTTTACTTCATCTCCATCTTCAAGTAATTATAAATAGGGTTTTTTACGGGTGGTTTGTTGTTTAATCATTAATTTAATTAAAAAAGGCTTTAAATAAACTCAGAGAATTAGGTTTGGATTCGTGTGTGATCTAAGCGTTTTAGAAGTGAGGAATGGATTCATGTGTGAGTCTAGACCAAAAGCCTAGTGCTAGATGGGTGAACACAGGTGCTTGGACCCAAGTCACCAGGCCACGGGCCTAGTGCCTTTTTTGAGCCCATGTTCGAGCCCGAATCCTTTTTGTGCCCAGGAGCGCCTCCTTTTTCGGTGCCAGTCTTGTGCCTGGCATCGGATTGTACCCTGGCTAAGCCTGGGCCGGTGATGTTTTGGGCTTGGCATGAACAAATCCTTATCCATCAATAGCGTAGAAACTTTTAAGGCAGTGGTGGTTTGTTCCTGCGACTCGCTAAAGTTGGATAGAGAAATTATATAATGATATTTTAGAGAGAAAAGGAAGATAGAATCCATCAAGCTTCCCAATTGAGCTCTGCCCTAGAGCGGGTTCACCTTGCAGAAGAGAGTAATACATCACTCAGACAGTCTTTCGAGGGTTTAAAAACAAAAATGGTGATTTTAAAGACCAAGCTAGCGACCGCCAAGGCAGAAGAGAAGGATACCAGGGGAGGAGAAGAAGGAAACAGAGAGTTGAGAGAAGAAACGATTCTGTTATTTCTTGCGTGCCCTCTACGTAATCCTGCTAGCAACCCCAACATGCATTACATGATTTATTCTATTGTTAACTAACTCTAACTGACTCTAACAACTTCCCAAAACATGTCCATGCATCTGCCAGCTAATCATTGAACCTGCACTAACCGTAATTATATCAGCTGTAACACTTCAAACACAGATTGATGATTATGAGCAATAATTTTCGACGGTCTAGATGTGATTGAAAGGAAGAAGTTGATTATGTTGTGAATTATTTCCTGAAGATCATGTGATTGAAAGGAAGGAGGGAATAATGGAAGGAATGAGGACCAGGCAAGCAACAATTGACGATGACCACATGATGCAAGAGAACTCTCAAGCCACGGTTAAAGAAATTAAAGAAAAATCTTATGGGAGTTTCTCTAGTATAAAATCAAATTAAGACTCTATTTGTTTGCAGGAAAGTTGTTTTTTTCTAAAGTGAATTCCGGGGAAAGTGAATTCTGAAAAAGTATTTTCCGATGTTTGGTAGTGTTATGAAAAATGCACTGAAAAACATTTTCCAGTGTTTGGTTATGTTATGAAAAATGAACTGGAAAATAATTTATTAATGAATTAATTTTTTTTCAAGTTTATTTAATATATATAAAATATTTAATATAAATATTTAATCACTTACAATAAAAAAATGAAATCTAAAAAGTATAATGATGAATTTTTTTATAATAATATATATTCATATATAGCTTATTTTATAAAATATAACTATATATGTCATATCATATTATATAGAAATAAGCTTGTGAAATATATTTTTTTTGGTATGAAGTTTTTTTGAAAAGATAAATAGATTCAAAAAATATTTTTATGGGTTTTTTGGATAAATATTTTTTTTTTACGGGTAAAGGCAATTATCCCTTTAATATCCCTTTAATATATATCAAATAAGCATCAAGAAATAAATATAAATATCTAACATCAAATAAAGTCATGCATAAATATTAAGTTTCGATGTTATATACATACATATTAATACATATTAGTTCAAATTACAAACATAAACATGCTAGACCGAATTAAACAAGTAAACATACTTGTCAAATAACAAACATAGTCTGAACTTAAATTTTAAACATAGTCAAACCATCTTAGCAAGCAGGCCTGTAGTAATGTTGGTTCACAAAATTTTGAACCCAAATTTTCCTCAAATTAGCATTTTTTTGCCATAAATGCTTTTGCTAACATTTCATTTTGGATCAAATGATCAAATGCATCCCCAAGAATGATCTCATCAAAACCTTTAATTTTCATCTCTTCCGCATATAACGCATTAACATCAAGTTGATTTTTGCTGAGGCTTTGAATTGCAAATGCTACATCTCCAATCTGTTTAGACAACTTTTCAACACCATCATCTTCATACATGCGATTTCTCTTCCTATGTTGCATCTTTTGTGTACTAGAGAAAGATGTCTCTTTTCCTTTAGAAGTTTCTTCATATTTCCCTTCATTTTCAATTGAAATTGATTGCTCTTCAGTGTTCTCTTCCAAATTGACATCAGCATATGATTTGATATAATTTCCGGTTGCCATGTCTTTTCCAACAACAATTGTCATTGCCTCGTACATATCAAGTTTTTTGTTGAGATACCTGTCATGATTGGGATATGCTTGTTCATAAAGTTTAGAATATGCAATTTTTTTGTTCATTGTATAACATTTTAGAAACAAAAGTAAATATAAAAATTGCAAAGAGTATAATATTTATCATACATTTACTTCTTCATTATATACATCTTTCGAAATTGTAATCATCTTCAAACAATCATCCTAGCCAAAGCCACTTTTATTTTTAAGTTTGGTTATTATTCCCCATTCTTTTTCACAGTCTTGATATGATTGTCCACGTGCTTAGGCTCGCATTGCACGTTAAACTTTTGACTGATTTATGTAGCCACCTTAACAAAAGATTTTGCTTTAAAGGTGGAAGAAGGTTTGCTTCCTTTAAGTGCCTCCTCAGCTAATATCTCAAGCAATATGTGAGACATAGGCTTAGACCATGTGAAGTGCTTTCCCTTGCATTTTTCATTCTACGTGGAACTCATTTCTACAAAAAAAAAATTACAAATTTATACAAAATAAAATCATACATATTTAAATTTAATAAATTTCATATAAAAACTACAATTAATAATTAAAAGATAAATTATAATAAAGTCAACATCTACTCCAAATACATAACAAAGATAATACAAACTCAAGCAAGACATAATAAAAACAAACACATATAATTAACACTCAATTATTAGTTTCTTTAAGTGTTATAATTATTCAACATGGTTGATGCAATCATTTCTCTTTTTGTTATCCACTCCCTATTCTCTTCCCTTTCCTCCTGTTGACTTAAGTTGATTGTTCGTCTAATTGGTTCACTATCCGAACATATTTCTTCCATAAGAAAGTCATAAGGATCAACCCCCATTATGTGATTATGAATAATACAACATGCAAGCACAACATCTACTTGTGTTTCATAAGACCAAAAAGATTTTCCATCAATTGATCTAAAACGACTCTTCAAAATACTAAACCCTCGCTCAATAGTGGTTCTTAATGAAGAGTATCGAAGATTAAATAGCTCCTTTTCATTTTCTGGTGCACGTTCTGTAAACTCATTCAAGTGATATCGAACTCCACGAAAAGGAAAAATGATTCCTTTTCGAATACCGTAACCAACATCACCAAGATAATATTTCCCTACAAATTAAAAAAAATAAAACCTATTACTATCTTTATCTGATAAGACATTTTATATGTTTATTGCATATAATACAATACTTTATTATATACCTTCTGGAATTTTTAGACCACTAGGTCTTGATAATGCATCACCTAAAACCCGTGAATCATGTGCACTTCCTTCCCAGCCAGCTAAAACATATATAAACTTCAAATCAAAAGTTATAGCTGCTAAAACATTTTGTGTTGTTTCTTCTTTTCGACCTCGAAACTTTCCTTGAATCTCAACAGGAATATTTGCAGGAACATGGGTACCATCAATTACTCCCACACAATCCTATATAAACATGAAAAAATGATTTATAAACTTTTCTTCTAGATGTAATTAATTAATGTATAAAAATATTGGTATTGTTCTCATACCTTAAAATAAGAATAGAATCTTCGATTATTCATTATCTCAGCTGGAACTATATCCTCTGGATCTTTAATAAGGTGTTTGTATAACTTAAGAATTGCTTTTAAAACAATTCTAAAGTAACGATGGATAGTTTCAACAGACCTATAGTATATACCACTAATAAAACAAAATCTTTGGTTTTGGCCTACGATTTGTAAGAACACAATTATTTGCTCCCTAATCGACACATTTTGAGTTGATCGTAATAGGTCATGACTTGTGAGAACATCACACAATCTATATAAGACAACAGGTTTCATACGAATTTGTTCAACACAATGTCTATCACCTCGATTCAAAATGTTGTCAATAAAGAATTCTCGTTGAGCAATTGCATTTATACGTGGTTCTCTTGGTATATAAATTGTATTTCTTTCTTGTTCAATAATAGCTACCCCTGTAGCTATCATAGTTACAGCTGCTCCCATACATGCTGCATGAATTATCTTACTATCCATAATATGAAAGTGAAGTTTTCTGATAACAAAACCTAAAAATTTAAGGAAATAAATATTAAAAAAAGCATATAAAATACTTACACAATTAATACAATAAATTATGCTGAAAGAAGCGGACAATGTATAATAGTTATGGCAATGATATTTGATTCCCTGAACAAAGAAGGTCTTAAAATATATTATTTAAGACCATAACATTCAATTTCTCGATGATAAAACCGTTTTGAAAATTATACATTTCATAAGTTCACAACGATCAATAGACATTGCGCAATGAAATCCATATAATTACCGGCATAGTCACACAAATTTATCCATATATAACAAATATAATCAAACACTAATCATAAATTAATCAAAGCAAAATAAAACACAAATTTATGTTTATTAGGGTTCTGTTATAATTTCATTGTTCCCATCCCATTCTCCCATTCCCCACCCATTCCCCTTACCTTATTGGTTTCTATAATTCCCATTTCCCTTGTTATAACCGGTTTCTATAATTTCCCATTAACATTCCCCAATTGCACTGTTCCCATTCCCCTCCCATTCCCCTCTCCTCTCGGTTCCAGTTCCCCCAATTCCCCTCTCCCGGTTCCAATTTCCCCAATTCCCCTGTTCCCTCTCCCTCTCGGTTTCTCTCATTCCCCCATTCCCCTGTTCCCTCTCACTCTCAGTTTCTCCTCCTCTCTCCCCCGGCTACTTGCTCTAATAACGCTGTGACTTGACAAAAAAAAAGCAAGGGTTGACAGAAAGTATATGGTGGCCGGATCTGGGGACAGGGAGGGGCTGCTTCACAATAAAGTTCACAGAAATCTCCCCCCCCGTTTTGCCTCTCTTTCTTAACAAAAATCACCCCCCTGTTTTGGCCTCTCTTTGTTCACAGAAATCGATCGCCCCCCCACCGTTTTGCCTCTCTATGTTAACAAAAATCGCCCCCCCTGTTTTGCCTTTCTATATTAACAGAAATGGCCCCCTTATTTTGCCTCTCTCTGTTCACGATTATCTCCCCCCCGGTTTTGTCTCTCTGTTTGGTTAGAAATTCCCCCTTGTTTGGTTAAATGATTTGAGTTACCAATTGTGATTCATGAAGAAGAAAACAATCATGGAAAAATGTGTTTTTTGTGAGTTGCTTGATGAATTTGGTTTGTTTTAACTGTGGAATGTGACGAGATAAGATGAAGAGTTATGGAAATGTTATGGAAAAAATATGACAGTAGCAGACTTATCAAGAATATCAAAGGATTTATGCCATAATTATTATAGATCTACGAAGAAGAAGATAAAAACATAAAGGAAACAAAAGAGAAAAAAATACCTGAAATTAATTGGTCCAGAAAAATGCTTTGTTCCAGAAAAATGCTCTTGTTCCTGCTCAGCTTCCAATTGATTTTGAAGAAAAAAAGACTGTGTATTTGAGAAAATGAACGGAGCTGAAAAAAAAAGGAAAGTGTTTTCCTTTCTTTAACAGAAGGAAAACACTTTCCTTTCCTTTGATAACGTTGCTTTTTTTAGTTTGACTTTCCTGTAAACAAACATGCCCTAAAGAAATTCCGTCCAGCCATTCATCAAGGTGTCTAAATCTGTCAACCTTATTGATTCTTTCTCTAGTTTGGTGAGTCTCACTACATTGTTGCTCACATGAAGTTTGAACTTGAGGCATTTACCATCATTAAAAAAGCTCAGGCCATTGAAAAGGTTAGATTTGTCTCATACTTGTGCACTTGAAAAGATGCCTCAAGGCATGGAATCTCTATCCTATTGACGCTAACACAATCCCATCTTCTGGAGAAAATCTTTCCAAGCATTCAGGAGAAGATCATGCCAATCTTTCTAAGCATTCAGGAGAAGATCATGCCATTTGATTGTATTACAGTTAATTATATACGTCTATCTAGGAACTGATTAATCCTAATTATAGTATAGTGTATATCCTGTAACAACTACTTCCTTATTACTCTCACCTTCTGTTGTAAATATTTTCCTATATAATAATATTCCAACGCCATGTGCAAGGTGTGGTTGATAATTATTGGTTTGCAAAACCTTACATGGTATCAGAGCATTAAGATTAACATCCATCAGATCCTATGGCCTTAGAAAATTCTTCTTCTACTCTCTCCTTCAACACCATGGTTCACATGGTTACTATCAAATTATCCTCCACCAATTTCCTTCTCTGGCGCAGTCAAG
>Ga0325414_1002013_pt1 | contig 20227 bp, 12 predicted proteins | sample PopdelMetagenome_8_FD_206183 | JGI IMG/M metagenome (GOLD analysis project Ga0325414, IMG submission 206183) | Populus deltoides microbial communities from Bellville, Georgia, United States - Leaf-PdKOR-R3 | ecosystem: Host-associated > Plants > Phyllosphere > Phylloplane/Leaf | place: USA... | reverse complement strand
TAATCTAGCTTTCCATTTAGTCAACAATCCCAGTAATTAAAATCAAGTTCCAATCATGCATTCTTCTGTTATCCACACAAGATGTGTTGAATTGTTCGTCTCATGAAGAGAAAAATAGGAGTTCTAATTAAAATATGATGAAAAAAAAAAAACATAAAAAATCTAAGAATTACTCGAAGGTTGGTGCCCTAGCTTAACCTTCGTAGTTAGTGGCTGCCCACGAACTAGAATGGCAATTTAGTAAATAAAACCCAAACCAGAGTCAAGTCGTGAATGGTTGTCCACTTATAAGTCTTTAACTCGCTAAGCCCTTAGCTGGTGTCTTAACCTCATGAAGAGAAAAGAATAAAGAAACCTTAAGCTCATTATAACATATACACCACCACCCCACACTACGATCATCTCCCACTGCCCCCATAGAGAGAGAGAGAGAAGAAAGAGCACGGGAAACCGCTTCAAGAAAACCAAAAAGAGAGAAGAAGAAGAGAGTTTCCCTGTGTATATTTAAGAAATGGCAAGGCTGAGTTCTTTTTTCTTGATCTCCGCGACCGTCTTGATCTTGATGGTGATGGGCTTGCCATCCACCGTTCAAGGAAATGGGGACCACCACCACCACCACCTGGGGTGGATTCCGACCTCCACAACCACCAGATCATCAATCTGCGACAAAGGGTCTTTAGCAGAGTGCATGGCTGAGGAGGATGGGGAAGAGTTTGAGATGGACACGGAGATCAACAGGCGCATTTTAGCAACTAGCAGGTACGTCAGCTACGGTGCGCTTCAGAAGAACAATGTTCCTTGCTCTAGGCGTGGTGCTTCCTACTACAATTGCAAGAATGGTGCTCAGGCTAATCCTTATAGTCGTGGATGCAGTCGCATTACAAGGTGCCGGGGTTGAATTTTATTTATTTACTTATCATTTTTTTTGTTTTTTTTTTAATTTTTTAAAATGGGCTTGATTGATTGTCATACTTGAATGGCAAAGGAGAAAAGGAAAAAAGAAAGGAGTTGGTGGTGTTGGCTCTTTGATGTTATTGATGGAAATATTGTTGTCATAACAATATCTTGATGTCTTTGTAAGAGATTATCGTTAACTACTACTACTACTATCATTCCTTCTTCGTTTTCGTAATATTTCTCTCTAATTTTTGTACTGGGAACTTTATTCCCCCCCTCAATTTATGCTTCTAGATTGTGTTGATTTAGGTGGAAAGATCTATGCTTTAAGTTTGATTGATTTTAAATTTGGACATGGGTAATTCCATGCTCTCCTGTTCGGCTGTTCCCCTCTCTTAAAAAGCTTCTAAACAATTTGTGTTCGCCTTCTTGGCACAGATTGAGCTATTGAACAGGCCAGCATTTCATGCCGAAGAATTTTACAAAATCTGGCTCTACTTGTCGAGCAATTCTATTGGGACTTGTGTGTTTTTGCTAGCAAGTCATGGAAACGGCTTCCTTTGTGTTTTTTTCTCTTTCTCGCGTTCGCGTAAAAAGCGAGAAAGGCAGGAGGAGGAAGAAAATAAAGCGGCATAAAAGCTAACAGGGAAAAGAGAGGATGTACAATTATTGGGCTGTATTTAGCATAAATTGACTCTAACATAATTGAAGAAAGATGAGGAGAATAAAGGCTAATCTTTTGGCCAAAAAAACAATGGACATAAAGAGGTGGAAACAAAGCACATTATTCTCCAAGCATTCAACTCTTTTATAAGCTACCCCCCTGCTTATATAAACCTCCAAGACCTAATTAATTCATGGCAGTGCTTAGCGTTGTGTTTTTTTTATAGTGAAGACAAGAGTCAAGGGATCCTCTTCTCTTCAAAAACAAAGGGAAAAGAAGCACTCCCATATGCTTCATGTGACAAAATTGCCATTAAAATGGTCCCTTTTTATTTATTTTTATTCACGTAGTCGTAGATTTAAGTCCATTTTTAAGAAAACATCATGGTTAACTTGTATTTAATTTAATTTAAAACTCAGTTTGTTCAAGCATCGAGTTGACTTGACATGATTTACTGGATTTGATAATACTAGGATAAAGAAGGTGAGAAAAAAAACCAAATCCTATCCTATCATTTACATGAATTAGTTAATCTCATATATTTTTAAAATTTTGAATTTTTTTATATTTTTAAATATTTTTGATGTATTTTTAAAAAAAAAACTTTGAAAAACAATTACTTTTACACTCTCCCAAGTATATTATATGGAATTTGTGGGCAAATTGAAATCTATCACGAGAAAAGTGCATGAGTTGAAGCAATGACAATAACATCATATGCAGGGGGTTATTGTCACCTGAAAAATGTAAAGGTTGATGCTCCTCTTATTAATTAATGACCCTTCTTTAATCTCTTTCTTGAGGTAGCCATATGCTGTGTTTCTTATTGTTGGGTCATCTCTCTCATAAATAGATCATCAAAGGTCTTCCTTGCGGTCCCCTTTGCCCAAACCCTCATTTTTTTCTTCAATGTCTCTCTGAGATTTTCCCTTTACACTGTTGGGATATTTGTTTCTTCTTTCCCAAAAGGGTTATATATAGTAATTACATACAGACTGGTCCAATAAGTTAATATATTATACAATTAATTCGGTGCTCAAACTAGTTTAAGTTATATATATATATATATATATATATATATATATATATATATATATATATATATATATATATTTGACCTAAAAAACCCGGCTTCACAACTCTCAATCTGTTGGCTTTCTTTTTTAGATTCTTTTTATTAAAATAATTTTATTTTGATTTCTTTTAAAAAATTATTTTTGAAGGTCTATTCTTTTAATTCAAAATAGTTAATATATTAAAAAAAAAGATGTTGTGAGATGTTTTTTGTTTTTGTTTTGAGGAAGTCAAAATAGTTTTTTTTATATCAAGTTATTTGATTTTTTTTTAATTTAGTTTCAGATAAAAACAGGTCGAGTAAGTTCAATATCAACTTGTTAAGCTAGTGTTTAGGTAATGTTTGATATCATGGTAATTATTGTTTTTAAAAATATTTTAAATTTTTTAAAAATAATATATATATTTTAAAATTCATAAATAATTTAAAAAATATATATTAAAAAAAACACTGCCACGCCGGAGTATCAAACATGCTGTTAATGACTGTCGTTACTAGTAATTACTGATCACAGTTAGTTTCCGAGCCAACGCTGTCGGTGACTTCGAAGTTTTATCGTGTAAAGTACAAACAGGATTCATGTGATGGGAGATCAGATGGCTCCATCACTTATAATGGACCCCAGGATGGTGAAGAATCTGCTGGTTCGCGTCTGGGATGGCCCACAATGGAAATATCAGATTGACAAGCCTGCATCAATCTGCTAATTTCACCCTCTGATTCTGATAGAATTTGCTATACAGAATGGTCTGGCAGACGGTGAACTGGGGATTACTGCAGCAGCAGCAGCTTCCATTCCCCAGCCCGCATCGTCAGTGGAATCCAAACTCCAAAATCGATCTGCACAGACTATAGACTGGCTAGCCAGCCTTCCAATTCTCCGGTCCCGAAAGCTAGCATCCAGCGCGCCCATGGGGTGAGTGGTGATATGAACATGAGATGACCGTTCTGTCTTCCATGTCCTTTCCGTCACTGAACATGGACTCTTGACTGCTGCAAATACAAGACCTTGTACGAGTTATCAACGCCTTGTAGCTGGTAAGTTATGTCAATAGTAATAGGTAAGTATCGAGGTGTTTTTGTTTTTGATTTTAAAGAATATTTTATTTGAAAATATATTAAAATAATATTTTTTAAAAAATTATTTTTGATATTAATATATTAAAATGATTTGAAAATATAAAAAAAATATTAATTTAAAGTAAAATATTAAAAAAAACTTTAATTTTTTTAAAATACTTTTAAAAAATAAAATTTAGTTTGGATTGTGATGCTTTATATAAACATGACACCTTATGGTCCAAACAATTTCATAGCATGACTAAAGTTGACAATAATGTTATTACACATGGTCTGCTGAACATTATCTTATTCGAGGTTCGTGTTAAAAGTTGATTGAGTTTCTTGTTTGTTTTTGAATTTTAAAATTATTTTAAAAAAATTAATTTTTTTTATTTAAATTAATATTTTTTATATTTTCAGATCATCTTAATACACTGGTATCAAAAATAATTTTTTAAAAAATAAATAAAAATATTATTTTGATGTATTTTCGAGTAAAAAACACTTTGAAAAACAACCGTAACCACACTCCCAAACATTCCTTATCCAAAACAATATATATATATATATATATATATATATTAAAATAACATTATTATAATTCTTTTAAAAATCATATAAGATTTAAGTGAATTGATTTATGTTGACTTATTTGATCAGGGATAAACTTTTATTTATATTATTTTAAAACTAGACCCCAACTTGATTGTTTATGGACAACTCACTTGGCTGATTTACGAGGTTTAATTTCTAAGGTTCACAAACCAATGTATATGTTGATGGTTTAATCTCATAGCTAACTTAAATAGAGTACACTGAGCTAGTTAATGTCTCCATCCATGTAATTGGTTAAGAAATTAGTAATGCATTAATCATGTCTGACAAAATTAATGTCGGATGAATTATACATTTTTTTTGAACCAGGACAGCTGTGTTTCAACATGTAATTATTGGACCCTCCTTTATACACGCTCTAACTAATGCCATGTCTTAGCCATATGCAATGTTTTGGACATCACTTTTAAATATTTTGGAGACGTAATACGATGAGGGAGTTAAGAAATTTATTAAAATAATATTTTTTTAAAAAAAATATTTTCAATGTCAACACATTAAAATAATAAAAAAATATTTAAAAAATAATTTAAAACTAAAATAATCAAAATTTTTAAAAAATACCGTCCAACTATAATCTAAACAGGCACTGAATGAATTTCTTATGTCTGTTTTGGTTTAAATTCAAAGGAAGGTTCACGAGTTCAGATATGGATATTCTATGTAAAATCTAATGGAATTATTTTGTTAGAGTTTACTAGCAAATAATGCATATCAATTAAGATTAAATTACTTTTTTTATCGATTTTAAAATCTAACGTGTACGATGATCCATGGTATTCGGAGGAATTTAATAATTTTATAAGTGCCAGCACCAGTATTTTAACCTTAAAAAAAAGAAGAAAAAATAACATTTAGTTATCATTCAGAAATAAAAAGATAAAGACAATAAAGATAAAAAAAATACAAGATGTAGAAAAAAATAAAAATATAATTATATTTGGTAATAATATACAAGACATAATACTTGTCTCTGTATCTTTTTTATTACAGTAAACAAAATATAATAAAATATAAAAATATATATTTTGCCGTTAATATATATTACTCACAAACCTCTTTACCCGACCTCGTTAAGAATCTACATTGACCCGTGAGTAGGTTGACTCAAGATAAAATATAGGTAAAAGTTTGTTGTATTTTTTTTGTCAAAAAAGGTTGGTTTGATTTTTTTTTAAAAAAAATTGGGTCAACACAGGTTGACCATCCCAACCAGTGACTCATGTCTTGTCTCGGGTCGAATTTTGAGTTGGGTTTAAAAAATATAATAATAACTATTTTTATTCGTATATTGACTGGGGTCAACCCGAGTTGACCCTCCAGACTCTTAATCCAAATCTTCCCTCGCGTCGACTGACGAATCATGTTTTAAAACTATGATAACAATCACTTTTATTTTTATGTTGACCCGGGTCAACACAAATTTACCCTCTTGACTTATAACTTGGGTCTTGTCCCGGATCAACCCTCGAGTCAGATTTTAAAATTGTAATAATAACTATTTTTATTCTTATATATTTTAGTTAAACAATTTTAGAATTGAATATTTTTTCAGAAATATTTAAAAAATAAAAAATAAAAATATTTTTTATGGAACATATTCTATTTGTACTTTTTGTTAGTTTTGAAAGCACATAAATTTATTTTTATATATTTATTTCTTTATATTTAACAAAATATATTTTTTATTTTTGTTGTTTCTATCATTTCTGCCCAGCAAAATCCCAAACACTACCTCCTTGCCATCCAAACCTTTTCCCTAAAAGAGCACAAAATCACAAACTTAGCAACTATGGTGTAAATCCTGTGACGCCAAAATTCGGCGAAATGAAAAACTGGAGTGCGGATTATTTTTTTAAGTATTTTTATTTAAAAATATATTAAAATAATATATATTTTAATATAATAATATGTTTTTAAAATAATCTAAAAAAATTAAAAAATATGATTTTAAAAGATTTTTAAAAGACAAAAATACCCCAGTACAGATGTAAACTCCCACCACAGCCGTCCATTCTCACCGATTCCCGCGCTTCCTTTTCACACCGAGACCCGTGCTTCTTTTTGTAATCCAGTCTATAAATAGAAGAAAATCCTCCCTTCTTTAACCACTCCTCGTTCTCATCGAACCCTTTAAAAATATCGAAAACCTTATTTTTCTCAGGCTTCGAAGACCCTTCTGATTAATTTTCTCACACAACGAAGGACTCTCTCGTCATGGCTGAAAATGATGTCAACATGCAACAGCAATTGGTAAGGATTTTTTTAAAAAAGCTTTTTTGAAATTGGGTTCTTGGGATTTTGTTTTGATTGATTTTGCTTTGTTTTTTGAAGGCTAGAGAGGAGGAAGAGAGGAGGCTGAAGTACTTGCAATTTGTGCAAGTGGCTGCAGTGCATGCTGTGTTGACGTTCACGAACCTGTATATTTATGCCAAGGAAAAGGCTGGTCCGTTGAAGCCTGGGGTGGAGACTGTTGAGGGGACGGTTAAGAGTGTTGTTGGACTTGTTTATGATAAGTTTCGCGATGTTCCTATTGAAGTCCTCAAATTTGTTGATCGTAAGGTGAGTCTTGAGGTTTCTTTATTTGATTGAATATGATAAGCCATAGCCCACGTTATGCTTAATGATATGCATATTGCCTGACACGAATATGTGATTCTAATCATGTTATATGATATGGGATTTTTTTAATTTATTTTTACATTTCTGTACTGCTAAGTTGATTGCATGTGATTTTGATAAAAGATACGATAATATGTTAGGTTATTGTGACATGGTGAGTATTGTTGGTGAGGCTGATGTTGATAGAAGGACCTGAGCCTTGTTGGTTTCGAAATATTGCTTAGATGTGAAGATCTTGAATTCTGATTTTGAACCAGAATTTGTTAGAAATTGATGTAAAAGGGTTAGAAAACCTAGAATCCATCATGCAGCCCTTGAATCCACAAGGGATCTTCTTTGAATCCGCAGAGAAATTGGGTTCTTTAATCTTTGGATCCACGAGAACAAAAAACCATCTGAGGTTCCAATTTACGCCTTCTGATCAGGCAATTCTCTTCATATCGCTTTCTTCATTTGAGTGCAGTGTGCACTTTTTTTATGTTTCGATGCTCACTCTGTTCTCCACATTCTTCATTTGAGTTTAGTTGCACTTGTGGACATTGTTTATGCTTTGTCTGAAGGTGAGTGTTGATAAATTTGTGTAGAGAGCATACTGATGGAAATTGTGACCTAATGTATGGTGATTCATAGTCTTGCTCATCCATATAATCATCTCTCTCTTTTTGTTCAGTCATCAGATAGTTAAGATTGCGCAACTGCAAACCAGATTGGTTGCTCTTAAAGACCTTGCTTTTTGAAGATTTCAAAGAATGCTATGCCTCTGTGAAGATGATCGGATTAGTCTATGATCTGATTTTCTGTATATTTTTATACCTTATGATGCTAGAATTGACTTTAGGCTTATGCAATTAATCACGCAAGATTTTCAAGAATTGCTGTGTGAATTGAAACTTTCTATTGTTGCAGGTGGATGAATCTGTCACTAGTCTGGACACCCATGTGCCCCCACTTGTCAAGCAGGTGTCATTCCAAGCCCTTTCAGCAGCTCAAAATGCTCCAGTGGCAGCTCGAGCAGTGGCTTCTGAAGTTCAGCGCTCTGGTGTGAAAGGAACAGCCTCTGAATTGGCGAAAACTGTGTATGCCAAGTACGAGCCTACAGCCAAGGAACTCTACTCCAAGTACGAGCCGAAGGCGGAACAAGCTGCTGTCTCTGCCTGGCGCAAGCTCAATCAGCTCCCCCTCTTCCCTCAAGTGGCCCAGGTGGTTGTGCCAACTGCAGCCTTTTGCTCTGAGAAGTACAATCGAACTGTTGTCAGCACAGCAGAGAAGGGATACAGGGTATCCTCATATTTGCCCCTGGTGCCTACTGAGAAGATTGCTAAGGTGTTTAGCGAAGTGCCAGAATCAACCCCATTGATTTCCAGCTAACAATAAGGCCTATGCACACAAAATTTGGATATGAAGTGCGGATGTTTCCTGTCCTTTCCTTTCCTTTGTTTTGTTTTTCTCTTTTTTTAAATTTACCTGGTGACTCTGTTCCGCGTGTATATGGAAAGGCATGTTCAGACTACATGTATATTTCAGTGACAATATATGTTTTATCACGTGAACTCCTGAATTTGTCTTCCAGTTGCTCATCTTCTTTCCTTTCTTTTACTATCGGTATTCTATTTAGCATCTTCAGATCACACTACATCACAGCATCTTCTATGTGCAAGTAGGAAAACCAATATTTTGGATACCGATTGTATGCTTTATACAGATTGAGTTTTGGGAAGGAAATTTGATATATTTGATCTTTGAGGGTACAAAATATACCGAATCACGAATCAAGTTCTTGATGGGATTAACTATCTTCACTTTCTCTTGCTGTGTTTACAAGTAAATTCTTGCTTCCAGAATCAAACTTCCTGTTACAGAATCATTTCTCTGTATCTATAGCAAGCATAGAGTTCTCTTTCCCAGCTTGAAAGTTCATCCAAGAGGCATGTAGATGGGGTGATCATGTGCGCTTTGAGAAGCTCAGTGATGCTCACAGAGGATACAAGACTACAGAGTGCAGGGAGCCAGGGGGTTCAACTTGTAACTCCTACCAACAATTGGCTCACTGCCTGAGGTCCAAGAGGTTACAAATGGGGCTCCTCCTAAATGAAAAGATGGGACAACACCACTAGCCTCCGAACCCATGATCTGAATTTGGATCGTGCAACAAACTACAAGGGAGAGTGATATGCAGATACCGTTGCCTCGATCTTCTTGAGATTTATCTCTTTCTTTACGCGCAGGAACTCTTTTCCTATCCACAAAGGTCCCTTTCTTACCATTGGAGAAAACTAAAAAAGGAACAAAAATTCCTTAATCTCATTTCCATTTTTTTTTTCTTTTTGACTCGCAGATGTAATACTGGTCTGTTCTTCTTGGTACATTCGAAGAAGCACGAAAGGAATAGCTCGGAACAACCACGACACCCATACTATCAGCCAAGAGCGTATTCCTCGAACGTGGAGGTAGGGAGAACTGAATTTAATACCCGTCATGACATAACATTAGACAAATACTTGGGAATTAAATACTTGACCTTTAGTGGATACCGAAGATTACTGCAATGAGCCATCATAGTTGTATTTGGAGATTTAAAGAGAATTTGAATCATGGGTTAACTCGTGATTTATGAGTTAATTAGGTTAATTTTATTAAAACAATAAGGTTTTTTTTTTTTTTTTCCTAGTGTTGGCATGACAGGGTTTAAACCAGGTTATATCAAGCCAATTGAACCCTTAAAAACTCAACCAAGTAAATTATATTTCGTTGTATCAATGACTTGTCAGGTTAATTAAAAACTCAACTCAATTTAAGTTTTGAGTTTAAAGTTTTCTAAGTTAGCACACCAGAATGATCCAGCATAGAGATGGTGTTGAACCTTTACGACCTAGATCATAGAATGTACAGCAAATCTACACGGCCGACTCGAGAGAGGGAATGCAAAGGAGACATGAAAAATCATTTACGGGATCAGACATTTTGCATGTTTTAGAGGCCCTAAACTTTGCAATTTGGGTCCCCACAACCCACTTCAGAGTTCAGAGCTCACCCTCCAATTTCTATTGGTTTGGTTTGTTGATGTTTGAAAGTGGGTTAATAGTTAATTTTTAAAGTATTTTTTTATTTAAAAATATATTAAAAAAAATTTATTTAAAAAAATTATTTTTAATATCAGCACATTACAATATTTTAAAAACATAAAAAAAAATTTTAAACAATTTTGCTTTTTTAATTTTAATAAAATACCGTGTAGAACACATTTTTAAATAGTGCCTTAACTTAAAAAAGAAATTGTATAGAAGCGGAAGCTAAAGTAGCATTGTTTTGGGATAAAAAAAGGAAAATAGAAAATTAGGTGAGATAGGGAAGACAAGATAAAAAATGAGATAAAAATATAATTATATCTAATAATGGTGTAAAAGATAAAATGATTGTTTCTATATCCTATTTGATTATGGTAGATAAAACAACAAGAAATATAAAAAAAATCTATTTTAACCTTAATATGTATCATTATCAAACTTATATATTTTAAAAAATAAATAATAATTATTATTTTTAGTTTATATTGAGTGTTGAAATTAATAATATTATAATAACCCTAACTATAAAACTAGGATAGACTAATTGGGTCAACCTGAAACCAGGCTGACCTTAGGCTTGAAATGGTTCGAGTTTAAGAAAAAATAGTAGAAGGATTGACTCAACCTGACTCTGTCAAAAACTCGGGTTGACCCGAGATAAAACACAAGCAAAAAATCCTTTGTCAAAAACTCGAGTTGACTTTTTTTGAATTTGTTATCAAAATAAGGTTGTTTTGATTATTTTTAATTTTTTTAGGTCAATTAGGTTGACCATCCTGGCCTGTGACTTGATCCTTGCATCGGATTGATTTTTAAATCGGGTTATAAAACTATAATAATAATAATAATCAATTTTATTTATATTTTGAATCGGGACAACCTGGGTTGACCCTCCCGCCCCATGATCTAGGCCTTGCCTTGATCAATCTCTAAGTCGAGTTTTAAAATTATGATAATAACAGTTTTTATCCTTACCTTGACCCGAGTCAACCCAAGTTGAACTCTTGATCTGACATTCAAGCCTTGCCATAGGTTGACCTACAAAACATGTTTTAAAACTATGATAATAACGATTTTTATTTTCATGTTGAAGCAAGTAAACTCATGCTAACCCTCTCACCACGTGACTTGGACTTTACTCTAAATTCAGTCTTAAAACTATGATAATAACTAGTTTTATCCTTGCGGTGAATCGGGTCAACGATCAACCCTATTCATGAGCCAAGTCTTACCCCGAGTTGACCCTTGAATCGAGTTTTAAAAATATAATAATAACAATTTTTATTATTACGATGACCGGGTCAACCCGGCCTTGACCAATAACCTGGGATTTGCCCTAAATTGAATCTGAGTTGGGTTTCAAAACTATGATAATAATCATTTTTATCCTTATATGTCTTAGTTAGATAATTTTGAAATTTAGAGTTTTTTACAATAATATTTTAGGAATAAAAAGTAATAAATATTGTCTTTAAAAACATTTTATTTATGTATCTCCTGTTTTGAAAGTACATAAAATCACTTCAAAATGATTTAAGAGATAAAAATGTTTTAATATCTTTATCTTTTAAATCAAATAAATTTTTATCTCTATTATTTCCATTCCTTCTATTTTAGAAAAGTAATCAAACGTTATTTAAAAAAAACAAAAAATCACCACTAACTCCCCTCGATTCTATTTGATAGATCAGCGAGATATGATTAAAATTATGTTTTGCTCTAACCATGATTTTAGAAATATTTAGTTAATCAATGCACTCCATAGTATTAATAAATCCCACTAAAAATTATCCTTTAAAATCCGAGTTAAGGAAAAATACCTGTAGTCACTTTGCAATCGCAAAAACTACTACATTGCCACACCCACACTTCATAGTTCAGAGTTCACCTTCCGATCTATGAAATCCAGAGAGAAATTTTATGATGATCAACCATCAAATATATTAACATGAAAACATAATTAACAAACAAGAAACTGTGTTCAACAGTAGATCGAGATTACGAAATACAGTTATAGAAGAACTATAAAGGAACAGTAGGAATCTACTAGCTCAATGTGAACGTTTTACACCAATTTCTCTCTCTGTTCATCAACAATATAACATCACGCTGGTAATGAATCATTTTCCAACATGAAAACATAATTAGCATGATATTGACAAATTAACAAGAAAGAGACTATACTGTATTCAACGCCAATGTTTCTTTCTCTTCACCTTCAAAGCCTTCCATGGACAAACGAGCAGAATGGCAAAACAAAAAATGCAAGCAGAAAAAAGAGAGCAATAGCGGTCCAAGCTTGAGTACAAATGTTGGAAGAAATGTAAGCAACGTTATTGTCAGTAACTAGAGCCATTCCCCGTATAAATTCTTCAGCAGCAGAAACCAAGAGACATCCAAATAATGCATACAACAGAAAGTTCCAATACCTTTGCCGATTCTTATTGAAAGCATATAACCCACTGTGGTTTAAAAATTCAGTCATTGCCAAGAACACAAGTGTTGTTAACGATGAGAAAAAGCAAACTGCATTCAGCTTGAAAAAATTAAGGGATTCACTTTTTTGTAGTTCCCAAATTATGGATTTTCCAGGCTTGTGTGTGACATTAAGAAAATTGTGGTTGGTACTCGAGGCCCAATCCTGCCAAGAACCTCCGGGAGGATTCATTCCCAATTGGAAAGATATTGTGGCAAACAATACAGCTAAAACACCAATACCGTTCCTCAGTGAATCAGTATATTTTTCGTTTCTTGAAGTCAAGGACCGATCTTCTCTTGCTAATGCTTGTTGTCGTTGGTTACTGACAACAGCTTGATCTAGCCTCCCGGACACCTCTGCTCCGGCACTTCGAAGCACTTCCTGTATTTCTTCCAGTTCATTAGAACCTGCCATTGACGTTACACAAATATCTAATGCTGTAAGACCTTCTGAATTAACCGCATTCACTTCAACATTAGTCTGATCTGATACAAGAAGCTTTACCATCTGCTGCAAATAAATGCGTATTATTAGTTGGTCCAAAGTATCGTTAATGGAATCTGTTAGTTGAGAAGACTATGATGCCATAAGAAGTAGAAGGTCAATGTCAATGTTCAAACAAAAAAGGAACAGCAAATTATCATTTGAGCTATATTCAGAAGACTAGCAAACAGCATACCTTTGAGTTTTTTGCCGCACAGGCAAGGTGAAGCACGGTGTTACCATCTTCATCTTTGGCATTGGCAAGCTCATCTCCGACTTGTATTTGATAAGCAAGCTGAATCAAAGTCTCCAATGCCTTGTATTGATTATGTTTAACGGCAACATGCAAGGCATTCTCACCCTTCGGAGTAAGCTCTTGCGCTGATTCAATCGAAAAGACCTCTCTCAACACTTGTACTCTCCCCTTAGTGGCAGCAGTGTGAAGGGGATTCTTTCCATCTTCATCTTTTATAAGAGCAAGATCAGGTCGACGAACCAGCATGTCCCTCACTATCTCCCAGTGACCTTTTGCCGAGGCCAGATGAATGGGAGAAAAACCTTGTTGGTTAAGTTCATCTGCTAATCCAGGACAATTTTGCATGGCTACCATGGCAAACTGAGCATGACCAAGAAGTGCAGCAACATGCAATGGTGTGTTTGATGTGGTGACTGTTACAGCATGGAGAAGGAGAGGATCTTCCAGGATTAATTCTAGCAAAGCGCTCACATCTCCTGTGAAAGCTGCATTAAGCAATCTAGGATCCATTGCTAAAATCAATGTTCGCTCTCCACCACTACTAAATCTGTCTATATATCACTTGCTACTAATAAATTTTTAATCTAGGGTCAATTTCTTTTTTATAAACCCAAGTTTGAATATGTTCAAGTGATGCATTTGTTTCTGTATTTTAAGACTGTACATAGAGCCTTAAATTATTATACTTTTTCTAGAAAAATGTGTCCTTCATGTGGATCGTCGAGGGTTGTGCAACGGTGTGGATGGAAATTTTTTATATTGAGATAGAGTTTGTGTTGACAAGCAAACTTCAGTTAATTAATTGGTTGAATAAATTATTTAAAATATATAAAATATAAAGAATTTTTTTTTTGACTATGTTATTAAACCTTATTTAATAAATTAATTCTAAAATCTCACAATTTTATTTTTTGGGTAACTCGAGTTTTAAATTAAATTATGTGAGAGTTAATTTATATGAAATTAATTAATTTTATAAATCAAAATGTAATCTTGATAATTAGTAAAAATATAGCTTATTTTTTAACAAATTTTCAAGATGAGAATTTTTTTTTATAAAAATTATTAAGACAATGAAATTCATTGAGTTTAACAATTTGTTTTTTATAAAATATATATTTTTTAATTATATAATAAAAATATATGACAACAAAATTGAGCATCAATTTAAAAATAAAAACTTATTTGAGACAATAATAACTCTAAAGAAAGCAAAATAATATTAATAAAAAATCATGCAGTTTATTTTCTAATCAATTAAATATTAAATGATAACATTGAGAAAAAACTATTAACAAATCAAAAACAAAACAACTCATTTTCAATCTATTTCTAGCCCAAAACACCTAGGAAACATTCTTGAGATGTGTTAAACTAATTCATGACCACAAAAAACATTAAAAAAAAAACACCTTAAAACTTGAAATCCACTCGTAACAAAAAAAACTTCTCATGCTTATATATGATTTTTAGGTGTTTACAAGGTAAAAAAAAATAATTTAATCTTAACTCCCCTCATCATATGAAACATTTGACACAAAAAACAATCGTTTTGGTGGTTGGATCCTTCACCAACAAATACTTTCTCTTTTTAAGTTAAAATCTCACAACCTTTTATTTCTCTTCCAATCAAAAAATAATTAAAAATAAGTAAAACAAAATTTTATACAAAAACCAAATTTTATAAAATTCAAGGATAAGTTACCTATTAGCTAAAAAACATTGAGGTACTAAAATGAAATTTTGATAGAAATTTTCAATCCTTCACTAATGTTACTTGTTTTTTTTTTTCAATTTTTATTTCAATTCAATTATTCTTTACAAAAAAAAAAGAAGAAGCAATTAAGCTATAATTTAGTTTTAAAATAACTTAATTGTGCAAAACAAATTTAAGAATCGAATTAAATTTTTTTAAGAATTGTCCTATTGTAATTAACAGTAAATTACGAGAGGGTGGACAATGTTCTTGTGAATAGTAAAATCAACATAACATATGGTTGTTGTCATCGATATGTAATAATTTCTCAGCATTGACGCTTTGGGGATCAGGCTACTTGTGCTATCCATTAAGGTGCTCACATGGCTGCCTCGCAACTTGCAGGCAGCTGAAAAAGGCAATGCATAAGGGACCTGCAAGTCAATGAAGCCAAACAAGCTACAGCAATAAACAAAAGAAAGACGAAGAAAAGAGGAAACCTACATTTGTGAGAGAGCTGTCCATATTTTATTTTAAATAACATGTTTGTCTCCACCAATAATATTTTATTAGATGAAAATAAATTGCAATTTTTTCATTGCAGGCGAATGCTGTGGAATTGATTTTTAAATTGTTTGTCTTTGACTTCCAGTGGTGGTGGTTTTTATATAAAAAATAAATAAAATTAATATTTTTTTATTTTATTAAAATTTATTTTTAAAACCAACACATCCAAACATTTTAAAAATATATATAAAATAATTTAAATTAAAAACAAAACACAGTGACACCACAAAAGCAAACACTTTGGCTCAAGGCGACATTGAAGTGAGATCGGTGGACAAGTATTTCAAAATAAAATCCTATTAATTATTTTTTGGATTTTAAATTATTTTATCAACACCATCAAATTTTGAGAATAGAGCTGGGCTTTTCGCATCCCTGGCTCGCCCAAAACCTTGAGAGAGACCTAAATGGGCTTAAGAAGTTGTAAACAATAAAATCAATTAGCCCATTGCCTCACAAATTCAACCGGCAATCTCCTCCTCCAGTTCCCTAATCAATAGAAGAAGAAACCAAAAGCTGAAGCTGTGGTAACACACCAGAGAGAGAGAGTCACCATGGCAACTACTTCTTGTTTTCAAGTAGTGCTGCCTTTGACGACATGTTCATTGCCATCTTCAACTTCATATTCAAAATCAATTAAGCTAAAACCTAACACCATCGACAACCTTAGAATCAAATGTTTTGCTTCAATTAATGCAAGAAATTCATCATCTTCTTCTAATATCCCTATGCCTCCAATAAACCCTAAAGACCCATTTCTGTCGAAACTCGCTTCAATTGCTGCCACTTCTCCTGATTCTCTCCTTCAAGACCGCCCCGTCAGCGGTTCTGATACGCCGCCGTATCTTGACATCTTTGAGTCTCCCAAGCTCATGGCCACTCCTGCTCAGGTGAGTTCATAAGACCGCGTTTGGTTTCTCGAAAAGAGAACCGATTTCTATCTTTGTTTTGATGTTAACTATGCTTTTAATTAATCGAGCCTAAACAGAAATTGGAAATAACTGTCTGTGAGTGGCTGTAAGAAGTTCTTGGTTGTTGCTGGTGAAGGGAAGAGTTTATTCTGTTCGTTATTTCTAAGTGAACCAAAGATGGTCTTAAAAAGAGAACCAATTTCTATTTTGTTTTGATGTTAAATATGCTTGTAATTAATTGAGCCTCAATAGAAATTGGAAGTAACTGTCTGTGAGTGGCTGTAAGAATTCTTGGTTGTTATTGGTGAAGGGAAGAGTTTATTCTGCTTGTTATTTCTAAGTGAACCAAACATGGCCTTAGTGTTTTAGAATTCATTTTTGTGTGTGTTCATGAGTTCTTTGATTTCATTCTGTAATACGTTTTTTTATCGGTTGAAACTTTTGTTACTGGTGGAGCAAAGTTTTATTTTGGTTTTGATTTGCAAGTAAACCAAACATGGCTTTAGTGTTTTAGAAACTCAACTTTGTGCGCGTTTAGTAGTTTTCTTTTTTAATTGGAATCTTTATTGATTGAAAATCTTAGGTGGAAAGATCGGTGTCCTATAACGAGCATAGGCCAAGAACGCCTCCGCCTGATTTGCCCTCTTTGCTTCTACATGGAAGAATTGTTTACATTGGCATGCCTGTAAGTGTCTTAATTTTTACATATCTAATTAAGTACCCTTTTTACTTAATTTCTAGTTGCTAGCATGTATCATTATGTGAAGATAATTTAATTTGCTATCAAGGGAAAACTTCAATCATGCAAAAGAGAGTTTGAATTTGAAGCATTTTGACATGGATTGGTACCAAGTAATAATGTGGTTTGTACTTTGTAAGCTGAGTTTGTTTGTGTGATGTGTTTGATATGTTAGACATTTGTTTGTCTCAGCTAGTGGCTGCTGTCACGGAGCTGGTTGTTGCAGAATTGATGTATTTGCAATGGATGGATCCAAAAGCACCAATTTATATCTATATTAATTCTACAGGAACAACCCGTGATGATGGTGAATCGGTAAGCTCATTTCTTCTTGTGATATGATACATGTTGGAAATGAGATACACTAGGTGATTGTTCCTGTTGTGAGGTACCTATCTGTTTCAGTGCTAGATTATCCTCAATTTAGAGTTTTGAAGGATAAGTGTTCTGTTATAAGTAGAACATGTTGAATGCGTGGAAGTTTATAAAGCTAAGGGATATGGATGCTTTGCTTTTGCAAATCAGTATATTGTTGTAATAGGTTTGAGTCTAGTCTCAAAGCACAATCCATTTTTCTGAGTTACAAATTCCGATTTTGTCAAGTATTTCAGTATAGCACCAGTGGGAAGTGGGCAAGTAAAACTGAAAGCAAGAGTGGGTCAATGGGGTCGTGAATCCTACCATCAGATTAGCTGAGAGGACTCTTGGATGGGTTGCTTAACTGAGTTGACTCTTCTGTCCGATGGAATAGCCCTGATGCCTCAGTTAGTTAGGTGCCCATCCGTGTTGGTGAGCAAAGTTTTTATGGCTAGTTCCTCTACTGGAAGGGCAATTGGCAGCTGCGGGGTCATGCAACTATGCGTTCCCTCATTCAGGCCTCGTGGCAAATGGTTGTGACGGCCCTTGGTCATGAAATGTGGTGCAAGAAGGCGTAAACCAAGAACCTTGAACCATTCTGGCTGATTGGTCTATACAACAAACCTGAGGGGAACTTAAGCATCCCACTTCCTAGCTTTGTTTGGATAGTGAAAATCTTTCATCAACCTAGAAAGTTATATATATCATTTTGGAGATTGAGTTGTTAGACTTAGGACTAGTTGGGTATTTTCTGCATTACAAAATATTTTGGTTTATCATGAACAAATTAGGACCAGTGTAGATGACATAGATGGCACAGCTGTGGTGATATATATGTTCTCTTTTGAGTCCTCTCTCTCCTTTCAGTAATTAACCCTCTGTGTAGTTCTCATAAAAATTTATCTCCCAATCCTTTCATCGGATATTAATTTTTAATGTAGTTTCTGCATGCTGGATATTCAGGTTGGAATGGAGACAGAAGGTTTTGCTATCTATGATTCAATGATGCAGTTAAAGAATGAGGTGGGTTTCTCTTCAAAAATTGTTTTGGCCTCTCTTTCTTCAAGAGCATTGAATGGATAGATGGCCACTAATAGGGATTTGATTTTATGAAGACATATATGCTATTCTGCAGGATGCATCTAGACCTTTATGATATTTCTATTGCAGATACATACAGTTGCTGTAGGAGCTGCTATTGGCCAGGCTTGTCTTCTACTAGCTGCAGGAACAAAGGGTCACCGGTACATGATGCCACATGCAAAAGGTATGATGCAGTGGGCTTGCAAAATTTGCAATTGTAGAGTGCTTATGCTATCATTCCATCTCCTATCTAACATCAAGTGTTTCAGCAATGATCCAACAGCCTCGTGTTCCATCATCAGGATTGATGCCTGCTAGTGATGTTCTTATTCGTGCTAAAGAGGTTCGTTTAACCCATTTTATAGCTTGAATGAAAGTGTCATGGTTATTGGTCAACTTTGGCAATTTTTGCTCTTATTTCATGTTATTGTCCATTTGTGTACTTTCCAATTCATTCTATGCTCATTTTCCAAGCTCTCCTTGGTGGTCAAAACTCAAAAGAGTGGGCCATAATAACAGCTGTGATTTTATATGTGCATTCTTTATTTTTGTAATATCTTTCATTTCTTTCTGCCGATTACACTGATATGGGGAGATAATAAGCTAATCACTTCTCTGAAGACTTGTTTTAGAACCTTTTGAGGTCACTGCTCTGTAAATCAAATTCTAATATATATTTCTGGAAATCATCATCACTCTACTGTCATCATTAATTTTGCAGGCAGTAATAAACAGGGATGTTCTAACAGAACTTCTGGCCAAGCACACCGGAAATGTGAGTACGATTCCTTAATGTGTAGCCTTTTTATTTAATCTTAAAACTACCAGACCCGGGAACTAATTGAATAACTCGATCTCTCATCAGTCAGTAGAGACTGTAGCTAATGTAATGAAGAGACCATTTTATATGGATTCTAGAAGAGCCAAAGAATTCGGGGTCATTGACAAAGTAAGTTCTTAAAAGAATACTCTCTCTTACACACCTGATTGTTTTATTTACCCCAATTGGACGTTCAAGTACGTTGACTTACCTTGTATGGCACTATTGTTTCCAGATTCTTTGGCAGGGTCAGGAAAAGATAATGGCAGATGTCTTGCCCCCAGAGGATTGGGACAAGTCAGCTGGCATTAAAGTTGCAGATCCCTTCTAGTGTCATTCCTTCTTCCTTGCTGGAGCAGAAGAGAGGAGGGTCCTGGAATGCAAGTTGTTCTACAGAAAGAGAGAATTCTCAAGCCCTCGAGAACAGCTGGTGATGCTTTGTCGCAGTACATGAGCCCATCTTGGATATGCGGAGTATCGGTTCTCACCTTTATAAAATCATGTCGAAAAAAACATATTTAGAGGGTAGAAAAGCCTCGGATATGAACAAGAATTGTTTATCTATCAAAAGCAAGATAGAAGTTCTGTACACTTTTATCGATCATCTCAAGATTCAATCAGTTATATGGTAGTTTGTATTTTGTGCTTCTCATCGACAAACTTTTCAAGCAACCATTTCATTCTCTTTGTTGAGCTATATTATAATTATTATAACATATACGAAAAACTAGACTGAGCTGTCTACTGCAGTTCAGTCAGTGAAAAGATTGAGCTGTTTTATTTTTTTTCTTTTGTTTTATTTTTAAGCTGTTTTTATTTTCTTTGTTTTTTTTTTC
>Ga0325414_1002011_pt1 | contig 20232 bp, 16 predicted proteins | sample PopdelMetagenome_8_FD_206183 | JGI IMG/M metagenome (GOLD analysis project Ga0325414, IMG submission 206183) | Populus deltoides microbial communities from Bellville, Georgia, United States - Leaf-PdKOR-R3 | ecosystem: Host-associated > Plants > Phyllosphere > Phylloplane/Leaf | place: USA... | reverse complement strand
TTCTACTGTGCCATGTTTTATTGACAACTCGTCTGTGAGGTTGCATATTCTATATTTCCAACCAAAAACAATTTACTCAATATCATTTACCTTCTAAAACTAAAGATTACCTGGTAAGATTTGATTGGACAACGTTAAGCTGATTTCACAAGCGTGTAAAACAGTATCCCAATAAAATAAGATTAGAATTGTTTCATGAGCATATCAAGGCGAGCTATGTGGGAGACAAATAAGAATATCAGGAAAAAAAGGTTGTTATCTAATTTTATATATATATATATATATCCTATTTAAAATAAATTGTATTATTGTTAGTTTTTAATGATAAAATATGTTTAATGTGCTTTCATGCTTAAATTTTTCTAAACTGATATATATTTATTTTTTATTATGAAATATAAAATTACATATTAATTGCTTTTATTATCCCTTAAGCAATTTTCTAGAATATTGCCTAATGATGGTTCATAAATCTTATATTACTTTTACAAATAAATACAATTAACATGTCACCAAAATAATTTTTATACGGATATTTGTAATAAAGTTTCATATTAAGAAATTTTACTATCCTTTCAGAAAACATTTTAGAATAATGCCAAATGCTAGTTTACTTATCCTTAGTAGATCATGATTAATAAAATCCTTAACCAAAACTTTAATAATTATTTATTTGAAAGATGAGTAGAAAATATTTTTTCCAAGTAATTTTATTATTTTTTTTGTCAACTTCTAAGGATAAAACTATCAATAGTTTATTTATTTTATGTCGATCCACGAATAATAAAACCTTGAAAAAAAATACTTACAAGTTAAAAATATATTATTATTATTGTTGTTGTTGTTGTTATTGTTGTTTTAAGAAAAATATTTTATTTTTGTTGATTTATAGAATAAAAACCATTTTGAGGTTTTTTCATCTAATATCCATCTATGATAATAAAACCACAAATGAATATTTATGAATTGATATATATAATTTTATTATCATTTCTAAATCGACTTCTAAGAATAAAACCCTTTGGAGATATTTTTTTATATCTTATGTCAATATATGATAATAAAACCATATACAAGTACTTACGAGTTGAAAATATATATATTTTCTTAAAGTATTTCTAATCAACTTCTAAGGATAAAACCCGTTGAGGGTTTTTTTTTTATCCTATATCAATATTTGACACTAAAACCATAAACCCATGTTTACGAGTCAAAAATAATATTATTTTTCAAAATGATCTTATTACCATTTTTAGATTGAGTTCTAAGAATAAAAATCATTGATTTTTTTTTTATCCTATATCGATTATTATAATAAACTCATGAATGCACAACACAATTATTTATCTGCACATATCCACCACATCAGCACATTAAATTCACATTGGGCACACAAACCACATAATATTACAACATTAAAAAAAAAAAAACAATCCAATCATTAACAAACACATCCAATAATCCTAATAATTCACGTCAAATTAAAGATCATTATCCATAAACAAATCAATATCACAAAAATCCCACAATTCATCATGATGCATGTTTAAAAAAACATTTAGGTGCAAAATCAATCTTTTTAGGAGGTTAAAGTAAACTGAAATCAACTTGAAGTCACTAAAAATTGGTGTGTGTAGCTCACGCGCGTCCATGGATGGTGGTGTGTGTAATCACGCTCTAATGACCCGAACAGACTGAGATCCACTAGATTGGGTAGATCATCAACTCCTCTTTCTTTTTTGGCCGACGGTGAGGCAAGCAAACTAACGAAAGAGATCTAACCACTTTAAGCTTCAACTCTTTTCTCTCTTTGTTTTGTTTCCCTCTCTGTTTTGTTTCTCCTTTAACGGTAGTTATTGCCATCGCTGGTGGACAAGGGTGTGTTTGTCATTATGGTAGTTTTTGTGATTGTGATTTGAAAGAAAAGCTATTTTATAAAAATCACTTTTAAGGTTGACTTTATAAAATATATATTTGGCTAAAACTGTGGTTAAAATTGAAGTTAAACAAAAAACAGTTTAATGTGTTTAGTTAAAAATGCTTTTCATATTGAGGTTTGGTAATAAAATAACTAAAAAGAACATATATTACTATTGTTTTTTAATTATAATAATGTAGATTTAATTATTATTACATCATGAAATGAATAATCCTTTAGGAAAAGGTTATTCTTTTATCTCATTAAACTATTTGCAATTCCATTGTGTACAAAATTCATACGGGAAGGCCTTTATGATCTATGACATTTTAAGCGTGCAACAACATTAAGTAAAAAATCATCGGGAGCAAAATTAATATTGCGATCAAATTTTGAAAATGCCACATCATCTTGTGATCTCCTTCTAATGTAATTATATAATGTTATTAATGCAACTACAATTTGAACTTGCGTTTTGTATGGATACGTAGTCATGTTTTGTAAAATTCTCCACCTCTGTTTCCATACTCCAAAAGAATGTTCTATCACATTACGTAGTGATGAGTGTGCACGATTAAATACTTCTTCCCAACCTTTTGGTTATCTACAATTCCTAAAATCTTATAAGTGATACCTCTCACCTTTATATGGACCTAAATACTCATACTTATTGGGATATCCAACATCAATCAAATAGTATTTACCTACAATTAAAAACAACTTGCTAAATTTTACATTAAATCAGTAAATAAAAATGCATATTATTAAACTTACATTAGTTGTGGTTCAATTTCTATCATATTACTACCTTCTGATGGTTTTGAGAATTTTATATTGTTATTGTCAATAGCCTCAAGAAAAATATGTGTATAGCATGCACTACCTTCCCACACAAACATGAATTGCATGTCAAAAATACAAGTAACCATAATTTTAATGTCAGTGAACCTTTTCTTCTAATAAATAGAATTTGATTTTCATATGATATGCAAGTACGAACATATGTGCCATCAATTGTACCAATATAGTTCTATATGAATAAACAAATGACAATTAAATTGTAATTATTTAACAACATGCATTAAACAATTTAGCTTGACTTTAACAATAAAAAAAATATGTCTTACCTTGAAATGAGGCATGTATCTTGGATTCATTGCAATTTCTCTTTGAGTGTTTGTAAATTCAGAATCTTCAGGTTTATGACGTTTACCACAAATAAACATACTACTTTAAGGATTTCTTTTATGCATCTACTAATAGTTTCACCAGAATGCTGAAATCTCTCATGCACTTTCCTATTTGAAGCCCTTAATCCTATTGTATATAGAAATATTGTCATTTTCTCAAGAACGCTCTTATTTCTTTAAGGTTTTAACCCAAACTATATTTCTAAATCGTTACACAAGCTCAAGAAAGTTGTAGTATCCATCTTAAACATGTTAACACATCATTTGCAATGTCCTTTTAATACTTCGTTCAACCAACACATGCTTGTATTGTATGAAACCATTTAAGGTTCTTTATGCATATAATTAATATAATACATGTTTATAGCCCGAGCTATGCATAAACTCAATTTTTGCATTTCAAACTGTCACCTAAAAAATGATTCACCATCCTTATCATTGTCATTGTCATCGTCGTTATCATTACTGACATCATCATCGTCTTTGTTATCATTGTCGTTGTCATTTTCTTTGTCGTCTCCATCATCACCAACCCTTCCAGAGGCACCACTGCCTTCACAATCATGATAATTAATGTGGTCTATAACATGATTAATTATATTTTCATAATAATTATTAAAATCTTTGTTAAATATAACATTAAATTGTGGATCATCCATATCTACAATGACGAGTAAATAAACAAACGAATAATGTTTTTAAAAAACACCCTAAAAAAAATATATGCATGCATGAAAAAAATTAATAAACAATTGGAAAGAATGAATTTATGACCTACCTATCAAAACTCCAATATGCTCTTAATTGTAGATAACTATTTTAGTAGAGATGTTCCTAGTCAAGATAGTTTTTTTTATTAGAATACCGAATAAAAGCCTTGACTTATATAGAATAAAGGAAATGATGTTTGGCATGAAACAATTGCAATTGTTTGTCGATATTGTATTTTAGGTGAGCTTCCAATTATTTATGTTGTAAGGAAAATTTCAATATGCTCAATAATTATCTATACATCTTTTGTATAGATTATGCTTTGGGATTAATTGTCTGCTCCACTACAACCTTATGTCTATGAGCTGGAACAATTGGATTCCAGTGTCCTGTCTTTTTTTGCCTTATTTTTTGCATGTGATAGCTGCCAAGATTCTGTTTTATCTCAATTGTTCACGATTTCAAGTCCTTAAAGTTTCAGACTTTCTTTCCTTTTACTATCGGTTTGGTTGTATAAAAAAACAATTGATTCAAGTTACAATATCACATGCCTGAATAATTGACATGAAAGTCTCCAAAAGAGGCGACACATCACCCTTTTTGTTTGCTTTTGACAAACCTGCAAGTAGGCAATGTTGTGTCAACAACTTTGCTTACATTGTGGTCTAGATATCGACAATTTTGTTCTTTTCTTCTTTTTTTTTTCATTCTAATTGGACATTACTTTTTGGTTTTAATGGTGTTCTAGCTCTATGTAAAAAAGGGGGAAAAATAAAAAAAACCTTTACAAAAACAACTTTACAGCAGAGTTGTTTAACTATAATGATGAGAATCAACCCGTGAATACCAAGGACCCATTACACGTTCCAAGTGGGCCCATCATTAGGTCCAAAGTGAAGGCCTTGAAAGAAATATTGAATGAACTGGTTGTGCAAGTTTCGGCCAAGACTAAACTTGAGGATCCTTTGGAGCATTAAGACGACGTCTTAATACATTTAATCCATATACAAGAGGGGCTTAATCCTTTCTTACTTTAGCCATGAAGTTTTGACAAAAAGACTGTTAATTTTGTATCAGTTTCAGCTAGCCTTATTATATAATGTTTCCATGTGTTTTGTGGAGTCCTAGCTAATATTGAATTTTCTATTATGTGTGAGAACATTGATTATTTTATTTAAATATTAGGATTTATTATTTTATTTTATTTTCTTATCATGTGAGGAGAAAACACATCAAAAGTAATAAAGGAATTCAAGATGACAAAGGAAACACATGGCCGACATAGTCTCTTTGTTGTGTAAGAAAAAGAATTTAACTTAATTGTGTTTTCTAATATTGAAAGGATACCAAGAGGTGGCAAATATAAGCATTAAAGAAAACATTCTTTTCCTTTCAAAAGAAGGATAAATACAAGGCTGAAATCAGAATCCTATTCTAACTTGAAAACCAAAGCGGTGATAATTTTTCCTTTAGTTCCTAGGATTATTGAGCAACTTTATAAGTTATAAATAAATCTTGTATCAGACCTACAATATTTTCTTTTCTTTTTCTTCTCATCTCATAATAGATAAAGATGTAGGACTTTGGGTTTTATTTTTATTTTGTTAGCTACAGCCCAAAGCTTGTTTGAGTTTAATGAATATTTTGTTTTCAGTTAGGATCCAAAGCTTGTTTTGATTAGGGTTTGGGTTTACTAGTAAATGTTTTGGGTCAGTTTTTGTATGTGGGTCAATTCAGCCAACAAGGATAGATCTATTAGAGTTAATTTTTTTAGAACTATTTAAACACATGTAAGACTAAATTTAAAGAAAGCCATTGATGAGTAATACTTTTGAATTTTTCAGTTTTAATGTGAGAGAGATTTTTGTATTTTTTAGTTCTTGAACGAACTTAATTTGACTTATCGAAGATTAACTGGCTTCGTGGCATCATTCGACTTCATTTTAATAGTGTTGGTACTCTGAGACAAGTTTTTATTGTGTCACACTCCTATCAGACATCTTTTGGCTTTCTAGGATCATATCTAAATCTTGATTGTGGATTGCGTGACCACATGATCATGAGGTTTGCATCACATAAGCAACACCATTAATTAATTTTTAAAACATTTATGTAAATCACATGACATATCTTCATTATAGCACATGCACTATCATCTTACAAAGAATTGTAACAATGACATGCAGACTAATATAATACATGTTTAAGGTTAATTAAACAAAGTTTAGTTCCTAATGGATTTATAAAACATCTATAATACAAACATTTCTTTAAAACCGTTAACAACTAGTCTCTTAAATCCCAAGCTAAAAACTGACAAACACATCCAAACCAACAATCAACCAATAAACTTAAAAGTTTCTAACTTCCATAACATTGAAATAAAGAAATAATACAGTGAAAAGTTAGCGACATGTAGATGCCAAAAACTAATAGGTTCAAATGTTGAATTACAACACAACATCGGACCAACTTCAAGAAAGCATAAAATGGAAATTCATTTTATCAAAATTACCAGATCACTAATCTACAAGTGTAAAAAAATTTAAATAAATTATCAAACATGTTAAATAACATACCACATTCAATTTAGCTTACATTTATAAAGAACAAATAAATTCATAAACTAGGAAAAAAAAGTACATACCCTATCAATTAAGGATGTTTACTTCGCGTATACATCTCCATAACCATTTTAATTTTTTTTTCAAAGATTTCCCATACTAGCCCGCATTTCTCTCTTCCTTCTTAAACTTAGATATTCACTATCAAAGTCATGAAAATTATCTTCAATTGTGACTCCTGGAATGTAGTGAAGCTCAATCATAACTTCTAAGATACTATACCCTTTCCAATCCATATACAAAGATGTCAAATCACTCTTGGTCGACATGCTCACAACTAGTTGATCCCACCGTGACAGTAGTTTAATTCCAAAAGTTTTTTCTTTCCAGCTCAAACCTTAAAATGATCTCTTTATTTTTTCTTGCCATTGCTTTTTGTGTTGTTGTTGTTGGACATATTAACCCCACTAACCATTTTAGAAATGTCATTCATAAAATTTAAAATGTCATCCTCCTCTGAATCATCGTTTTCTTCCAAATCATCATCACCAACATCATTGCCACCAAAGATTCTTGATGATGATGATGCCCACACATACTATCTAATAGCAATAATATTGGAGAACATTCGATCAAATTTGAACATTAACAATGGTTCAATACTAGCATGTCTAAATGTTTTTGCTCTTATTTCCTATATATAAGAAGTTCAAGTAATTAATGCAACATTAAATATTTTAGGAATTAATGAAACAAGATAAAAACAAATAAAATAGTAGAGATCACGAATGGATTTTCTCTTTCCACCACTCATCACTAGCAAAGATTGTTCCTAATTCACTATTTTAGCCCACACTCGTATCAGAAATGAACTTTGTCCATATCCTCCAATCCTTTTTGAATCCATCTTATTTATTTTTTAGTTGTGTTTTGGTGAATGCATAACTGGTTTGTTCTTTGAAGGGTGTCATAAGAAATTTCCAACCAACGTCGTCAAAATAAGTATTAGGTCTCATTCTCATGTTAATGGCTTTGATGCACAAGTCATAAAAGGTATGCAACATTTCCTTAGTCCAAGAAGTCTTATCCATACTTTCAAGACCTTCTATTCTAACTTTGAAAACATTTTTTAAAGGAAACAACCAATGATATCTTGTTTAGATAGAAAATTCAGCATTAACACTAATACTAAATAGTTATTAAAAATAACAAGATAAACTAACTATTATACAAGTCATGTTGTGAAGCACTTAGGTTACTAAATAATCGACAAGGCAAACAAATGATAAAAAAATAAAGCATGTTAATAAAAAAACATTATTTCATCTAACATACAACCTAAGTGGTAATTTCATTTTTCTTTTTCACATATAAACTATTGCATGCACTTTAATTTGGATTGAAGAAAAGAAAGTAAATGGGCAGCTAATAAAAACACAATAACCTCTAATGATTATTGAAAACAACTTAAATTCATACAGCTTTACAATACTAGCAAGTAATAGAAACAACCACACAATGCTACTTCCTTAGTTATGCAATGATTTAGCTCAAGATTATAAAATAAAAAGGAATCTTGATTTTAGTTAGGACATGGATTTATTAGAAGTGTAATCAAGAATAAAAATGTTTTACTACGAAGTAACCTTTTCCATATCAAATAATACACCACAAGCCGCAACAACACCAGTTGAACACTCACACAAATCACCTTTCAAAAACATTACACAAATAAAAAAAAAAAGAACACTAAATTAACATTGCCACTTCTATTCTTAGTAAAATGGACATACCATATCGAAAAAATTTCATTATATACAAGAAATACAACAAAAAAAACATAAAATTCTTGAACATAAATAAAATTGCATTTGTTATCATAACTTTTCAAGTATGAAAATAAGGTTATGCTTTGAAGGTGGTTGTGCATGATATTACCATTCTAATTGGCTACCTAATGCTCATCTTTAGTTTAGATGAAATGGATACTTGAAAGAAACTGAAAATAACACTGTCATCCATTATTTAGATACTTTAAATTGACTACCTAATGTAAAACATAATTGTTGAACTTTGATGTTTCAAATTATTTAACATAATTTTTTCATTAATCTACACTAGACTATTGAATCAGCACATTTGAAAAAGACAGATTAATAATGGAAAGAAAATGAATCTCATGTTACACCTCATAGTTCACACACCCATCAATAGCATCTACAGATCCTCATTCTTAATTTGGCATTAAAAATGACTTGATAAAATTGACAATATCAAAGATTTGTGTAGGTTTGGTAGCAAGAATCAAAAGGAAAATGGAATTAGTAGTTATTTTATCCATTAAACACTGAAAATAAGAAAAATTTACTTAATTATGCTGAGAGCTATAGCTATGTTCTAAGTTTCGACACAGTTTGTGGGCATGTAAGTGTAGTAGTGTGTGAACATTCAGAATACAACAACAATACTAGTTAACAGCACCAAGAATGCATCATAATCTAAATAATTAAACTAAACATCACCTTTTAATTTCTATGTAGATTAAATAGATAGTCAATCAAAAATTTGAAAAGAAAGGCATACATTAACAGTCTGTTCTTGCCCCCATACAAGTCTCCTAACACCTTTTGTTGTTGTTGATTTAGTTTCCAATAAAAATCTGTCATTTATTTCTACAAGAAAAAAGAAGCCACTATTAGAAACATCCTAAGAAACTTTATGTTATTTTTTTTTATTTGAAGAAGAATAATGAAGAGAGTGATAGGATCTTAATTTTGATTTTGAACACAAAGAACAAATAATTAGAACACTAGTTATTCTTTGGTGAATGAGCTTAAAAAATCACATACTATTACCTTTTATAAAACGAATATGAAAAGGTAATCGCAAGGAAATAAAAGGAGGCAACAAAGAAAGAAGATTGACAAGAGAGAATAGAACAATGTGGAAGAACAAAGATGAAAAAATTTGGGAAAGAGATGATAGATTTGCACACTAATAAACGACCTTACAATATCTATAGTGCTATGGGGGGGTGATAGAGCTGTTAAGGGTTGTTCTGGAATTTTATTCCAATGATTATTTCTCTCAGATTGTTGAGGCTATTTGTTGTTGACGAAAAGGTGAGAGAATGGTTTTCAAAGATGGTTTAAGTTGCATTCTAGAAACTGATGTTCAACCTTAATTTTTGGTGGATCCCACTAGAATAAAAACTATAATTCATGCCTAACCGAACACCAACCTCACTCGCAGCCGCATTACCAAACACCTTTAAAAGTATGGAGATTCTAGTTGCTAGGTTAGTTTGCTAACAGAAAGGTTAATGGTAATAAGCTAGAGCTACTTAATGAAGCATGGTTGGGTTATTGTGGATGATGTTTTGGCCGAGAGTAATAGAGAGCCGTTGTCGTGAGGGAGAACTCGTCGTTGTTGTTGGTGTTGAGGGTTTGAAAGAGATATCTTAATTAGAAGATGGCTGATGATTTGTTTGTCTTAATGATGGTGTAAAGCTAAAAACTAGGGGATGCAAGTCTGTGGATGTGTGGTAAAATGTTATAGTTTTTTTTTATTATTTTGGCTGGCAATTGATTGGTAAAATAACCTAGGTTTTCTTAGCTTTTAGGGGAGAAAGGTTAAAGATGAAAGATAAATATTTTTACACTTTTTTTTTTATGTTTCCAGCTTCTTTTTCTTTTTTTTTTTTTAAAAAAAGAGAGTTAGAGAGTCACAAGCTTCTTGTGATGTCTAACTAATTCATTGTGTAGAGCCTTTTTTATTGGAATGTTATTGTTTGTCAGGGGTGTAAATGTGTATGTCTATTTATACCATGCATTCTTCACCTTTCTATCATTTTTCTGATATTTTTAGAAAGTTCCACCTTCCTGATTTTTCTAGAGAGTTATTTCTGTTGGGTTAATGAATATTATACATGCAGTAGAAACTGTGAAACAAAATTATTTAGGATTTTTTAAGATTCCATTAAACAAATCTATAGTTGTTTAGGGATTTATTATCTAAAGATCTAATCTTTTTCGGCTTTGAATAATTCTTTAAAGGCTGAGTTATCGTAAACTACAAGCTATTCAATTGTTTGGCTTCTAATGATAATTCACACGAACAACCCTTGAGAAATCTCCTAAATCCCTATTTAGGAGAGAGGGATTGCAATGCTTAGAGTGCTAGCTCTAATTTTGTGTTTATGTAGTTTTTATGTCCAGCGTGTCTTTGCTGACTCATGTTCATTTCTCCAATCCTGTTGCATTTTCAGATCACTCTATGGCTTCAATATAGATAGGTCCTTGTCAGTTTCATAATACAAGAAGTTTCAAATTCTTTAACATGGGGGTTGATCATCTTGGGTTTTCAGATCTTCTTTATAATAATTGGATAGCAGATATTTCTGGATCACATATGTATATCATTTTGTCAAAGGCTAAAGCTTTTGAAGAGGCCTCTAAAGGAACTCAATAAGCTTCACTTCAATCATATTTCTGAGAGAGTTATTAGAGCTGAAGATGAACTGGATTGTCACCAAACCATTATGCAGAATGAAAGAAATAATTCTCAGCTCCTGATGCAGGATAAACAGCTTAGGCTCAAGCTCATTAATCTCAAATCAGCTGAAAATATGTTTTGTGGTCAGAAGCTCAAAACTACTTTCTTTAAGGAAGGTGATAAGGGTACTAGGTTCTTCCATTCCTCGATGAGTAAAAAACACAGAAGGAATCACATCCCAGCTATTCAACGTCCAGATGGTGTGCTTACAAATTCTTTGGATGAAGTGGGTGTAGTTTTTGTGAGATACTACCAAGAGCTGCTTAGGACTTCTAGGCATTCTATCCTGATAAAAGCTATGGTGGCTCGCAATGGTCCTTGCCTTCATGACAGTACCCATGATCTCCTCATTGCCCCAGTGTCTAATGATGTTGTTAAAAAATCACTCTTCAATATTGGCAATGAAAAGGCTCATGGCCCTGCCGACTACTCTTCTTTTTTCTTCAAGAGGTCTTGCAATGTTGTTGGGAATGATTTTTGTGCTGAAATTAAAGATTTCTTTGTCTCGGGGGAACTTTTAAAGCAAGTTAATCACTCAATCATAGCTTTAGTGCCTAAATCTTCTAATGTTACTTCAGCTATAGATTCCAGGCTTATCTCCTGTTGTAATATCATATATAAAGTCATTTCCAAGCTCTTGGCAGGTTGTCTAACAAATGTGCTCTAGTATATCATTAACCCTGCTCAGAATGCATTCCTTGGAGAAAGAAATATGGTTGACAACATAAATCTTCTATAGGAGCTCCTTCGGCATTATGGTCGAAAATGAGCCTCTCCTAGATGCCTCATCAAGATTGACTTCAAGAAAGCTTTTGATTCTGATCAATAGCCTTTCATTAGGCATCTGCTTCTGCTGTTAGGCTTCCCAGCTCGGTTTGTTCACTTAATCATGAAGTGTGTTGAGACTTCATCCTATTCAATGGCTGTTAATAGTAACTTATTTGGTTTCTTTAAAGGCAAATATGGTGTAAGGCAAGATGATCCCTTATCACCTTACCTATTCATTGTGTGTATGGGATATTTCTCTCGGATGCTTCACGTGGCCTCTCAAAAGGCTAATTTTCACTTCCATCCAAAATGTAGCTCCTTTGGTATAAGCCACTTAGCTTTTGCAGATGATATCATTCTACTCTACCGATGTGATTTACCCTCACTGAATATCTTATTTCAGCAGCTTTTGGTTTTTGAAAGGATGTTAAGGTTGGCTATCAATGCTAATAAATCTTCCATTTTTTTCGGTGGAGTTGGAAAGGTTGCCAAACATGATATCCTGCAGCATCCAAGTTTTTTTTTAAGGCAGTTTTCCTTTCAAGTATCTTGGGGTGCCATTAAGTCCTCACAGGCTACTTGTTAGCCAGTACTATCCTCTTCTACATAAGCTGGAGGCGTGTATACAGAGTTGGATAGGGAAGCACATGTCTTATGCTGGCAAGCTTGAGCTAATTCGTTCTGTTTTGAGTGGGATGATTCAATTTTGGATAAGTATCTTCCTCACGCCTTCATTAGTTCTTAGTCGTATCTCTTCTTTGTGTAGAAATTTTTTATGGAGTGGGAACCTTACAAGTCATAAACCAGCACTTGTTGCTTGGAAAAATGTATGTTTGCCTAAGTACGAAGGGGGTTTGGGTCTTCTTGATCTTAAAGCCAGAGACAAAAGCTTCTTGTCAAAGAACCTATGGAATATCCATCTTAAAACTGACTCTTTTTAAATTTGATGTGTTCACTATTACTACTTACCTCGTCACACATTATGGACTTCTAAGCTCTAGAAAACTTCTTCTCCCCTCTGGAAGTCTTTCTTGCTCTTAAAAGATCAGTTGGTTCATGATTATAGTGGCACTGTTAAAACAGTTAGCATGCTTTAATACTGGCAAAATAATTTAGGATCCTTCTCTGCTAATACTCATGAACATTTCAGATTTAAGAGTGTCCCTTTTCCATGGTGCAATGTAATTTGGGAGCAATGGGCAATGCCTCATCATAGCTTCATCCTATGATTAGCTATGCTTGGAAGGCTGAAAACAAAAGACAGACTAAGGCCTGCTTCATCTGACAACATTTGTTCTCTCTGAAAGCAATATGATGAAACTCACAATCACCTTTTCTTTGCTTGTGATTGGACTTCCTTTTTCTATAGGAAGGTTAAGTCCTGGTTGCAGATCAATATGAGCATAGCTATTCTGAATAGTGTACTCTAAGGTTTTAATGCTAACAAGAAGGGGTTGCAGTCAAGAATGTGCAGAGTTTCTTTAGCCTTGGTCGTGTATCTGATCTAGGGAGAATGTAACAGAAGAGTGTTTGACAATGTTGATAAATCTGTTGATTATTTGCTCTGCAAGTTTTAGATTCTCTTCTACACAGTTTTGTACTTCCATGAATCAAATCCCTTAGCTTATAGTGTTTCAGGTTGAGCTCTAGAATGTCTTCACCTGAGATTTGGCTATCTATATTCTGGCATCTTTGAAAGCTTACTTTCTTCCTTTTGTGTCTCTTGTTGCTATGGTTATTTCTTGTTGCTTCTAGTTGTGTTGTTTCTCTGCTTGTTTGGGATATATGCATCTTCATCTGTTTCTGCTTCTTGCTCTTTTGCTGGGTTTCTAAGACTAGTTGGGTGAGTCTCCTCTGCCGGTCTATTATTTTTCTTCTGGATTGTTTGTCGCATGGCTTGGTATCGTTGTTGGTTTCTTCCAGTGCCCGCTCCTGTGTTTGCTAAATGCTCTAGTTTCTACTAGGAGGTGGCTTGCCATTTGTTATGCTTCATCTGTCTTTGTTGAGTTACTTGTTGGTCTCTGCTAGCTAAGCTGCTCTACTTTGCTTTTGGCTCCTTTGGAGTTCGGGTCTTGATATGGATTTTGGTTGTCTTGTGCTGCTGATTGGGTTAGCTTAGACACCTCTACTATGTGGTTTCTTTGTTAACCTTTCCTACTCATTTTGGTTTTGGCCTTGCATAGCCTATTTTTTTTTTTTTACAAGGAGCTTGTTCCCTTATATGTTCTTTATGTATAAAATATAGGTTTCTCTTTGCTGCCTGGTTAGTTGGTCTCAAGGTTGTCAATACCGTTTCGGCAGGTGTTTCGTTTTTTCAATTGGAACGGAATATTTCGGTTTCGGAGCGTTTCGGTGTGCCGTTTCGGAGTTGTACTGTTCATCTATATATATATATTCAAGATAAATTAATTATAAATTATGCATTACAAAGTACAAACACAATGTCAAGCAAACATAATTTTAAAATTTAAAATATTTCTAAATAGTCAAGATTGAATAGAACTTTAACTTAAAGTCTTAAAGTAATTCAACTTAAACAAAATACCAAAATATTATGAAAGTAAAATGTTTTAATACAAAGAAACATAAATCAAACATCATCTCCATCATTAACATAGAAATAAGGATCTTGATCTTGTGGTGGTATGTAGGGAAAGTCATCAACTAGACATTCCAATAGTTGATCATTTCCACCAAGCTCATTCTCTTCATCAAAACATGTCTCTTCATCCTCTAAAGTCAAAGTAGACAAAGGTGCTTCTATAGTCTCCCAACTTATATCATCTCCATTAAGAAGGCTAGGTTCTTCACAAATCCATTCATTCAATAGATCAATGTTATCGAGGCTAATGGGATCTAAAGCATCCTTTGTTTTGCTCAAATTCCTACAAAAAACAACATGAATATAAACCACATATATATTAGTGATAAATTTAATTTTAAAAAATTAATATCATTGTAAATGAAAATAGTAATAATCATTTTCAATATTATTATTAATATGATAATATCAATATTTTACCTCTGTTGAATCCTCATATTATAACGAACAAATACTAGATCACTCAATCTCTTGTGCTCTAGCCTATTGCGCCTTTTAGAATGAATGAATTCAAATATACTCCAATTTCTTTCACACCCAGTTGCACTACAACATTGACTAAGAATTCGAATTGCAAACTTTTGAAGTTCTTGAGTGTCATTGCCAAATTACTCCCACCATGCAACTAGATAAGACAAAAGTTTAATAAATCAGATATTATAAATACAAAACAATATTATATTTAAAAAACAAAATGTTATTACCTGGATTTAACTTTTCTCTTTGACGAATAGCTAGAGGCATGCCAAAATCACCAGTTGCTTTCTTATACTCCTCAAGTTGGCCACTAATTACATCTTGAGTGTCACAATTAGGGAACAATCTAGTAATTGTGCTAAGTAAACCTCGAGTAACCTCCTTTTGTTTTGAAAAAGAAGGCCTAAAATAGATTCCAGGATTAAGAAAACAACCTGCTGCATGTAATGGACTATGAAGTTGCTTATCCCATCTAGCATCAATTACCCGAATATATGGTCCATATTGAGATACTCTATTTTTCAACCTTGTCCTGATGGCTTCTTTTGCTTTATCTATTGCCTCATATAAGTAACCCATTGATGGTTTTTCTTCACTATCTGCTAACCGAAGAACTCGTATTAAAGGCTCACTAACTTTGACTATATGTTCACATCGAGGCCAAAAGTCTTTATCTTGTAAAATTATGGCAGTTATTTCCTTTCCAACTTTACTTTTACCATGACTTGATTCTACCCATTTCATGCAAGTAAACATTTGTCAAAGCTCTTTCTTAAACTTAAGTAAACATTTGATGCTTAAAAAATGGGTAGCAAACCTTGTAATGCCAGGACGACATAGATCATTTCCATTAGTAAAGTCTTTCCTCATCAAAGCTAAAACCCATGCATGATTATATATAAATTTGGTTATGTTTCTTGCCTTCTTAATGGTTTCATCAATCATCAGAAAATATCTTGGATCAGAAATATTTTCTAACATCAAATCAATGCAATGGGCAGCACAAGGAGACCAAAAGAAAGTGCCATACCTTTGTTGCAAAGCCTTCCCAGCAGCCTTGAATGCAGCCTCATTATCACTAACAAATTGGACAATATTTTCTTGCCCCACTTCTTTGACAACTTCATCAAACATTTCAAGCAATGTCTCTTTATCTTTTCGAAGACCCGAAGTGTCAACTGACTTCAAGAATATGGTACCTCTTGGAGAATAAGCAAGAAAATTCACAATTGGTACATTCCTTCTATTTGACCACCCATCTGCCATAATGGAGCATTCATAAAGTTTCCAATCAGCCTTGATTTCAAAGAGGTATTCATGGACATCATGAACTACATCTTTCAAAAGTGGTCCCCTTAAATCATGATATGATGGTCCTTTAAAACCAGGTCCCATTGATGCTATGACGTCTATCATTGGTTGATAATAATATGATTTAGCACCATTAAATGGTACATTAACATCATACCACCATCTTGCCATGACCTTCCTTGCATTATGTTCCTTCTCTTTAGAAGTCATTGCACTTTTAATGCTAGGTTGTGAACTTGAGGTAGTTCGTGGAACGAATGAAGTCATCTTTTTTCTATTTGCACTTGTGCCTTGCATTGTCAATCTCTTGGTTGCTTTTGAACCGATATCACTTAAAGTAGGATTTGCACTACCACCCTCTTCGACTTCATCATTGGAAAGTGATTGAGAATTTCCAATATCAGTTCTAAGTCTCTTTCTTTTCTCTTTCTCCATTGTTAAGTCCTCTATCAACTGCTTCATTTGCCATTTCACATCTGGAGGAACCTTTTTACAAGCTTCAACTTGGCCCTTAATACCAGCAAGGTGATACTTCAGACGAGTAATACCACCACCATTGATCCTTTTGCTACAATGAATACATATACTTGAGTTCTTTGCACCAACAACCACTTGCCCATGAGCCCATGCTGGATCATCTGATCTTGCTGGAGCTGAAGCCATAGAAGAACCACCACTTGATGAGTTTTTAGCCATGTAATTTGATCTGAAAAAAAAATAAAACACAATTAATTTCAGCTATTACAATTTACATCAATGTGATTTTTAAAGTAAAATGGATGGTAATGATACCAATAACTTAAAATGAAAAAAATGACATTTCTCAAGATACCATGTTGATTTACAAATATTATTTATTGGCTTCACACTTTAAATTTATTATTTAATACACTCGGTTTCATATAATAATCATGTATCCTTCCTTATAATTAATCCGGCCATGGTCAAGTTAATTATATTATTAACTACCAAACCTAGCAACCTAGCAATTAATCTGGTTATTTAGTTTGTATAGGCTTATGCACATAATACAGATTCCACACCACCTAAGTCCTAAACAATGGATTCATTGCAGTAAGCCATCTCTTAATTTGATTTATCAAAAAAAAAAAATTTCAACGTAGAAATCAAAGCCATTTATCATAAAAGACAACTTTCTAAAGTGTTTTGTCCTTTGAATTTATGGCAAGCTTAAGACTATTAACATTCCAGCAGTGTAAGTTAACAGAACTAAGTTCATGCGTTTTCCATTTCCAATTTGAACTTGAAGAGAGAAAAAAGATTGCACCTTAGCTCTGCAGAGACAATTATTTGAGAAGTGAACGGATGGCCACAAAGCGAGGTTTGATGAGTCTTCTGGTTATTTGCCAGGTTGCAGGGGGACTCCTTCTCTGTCTTGATCCCTGCAGACAAGAATTTACACTTAGGCATTGCCTTAACAAGGCCATATATATCTTGACTCGTAAATAATAGCTTAATATAAACTGGATATTGCACTTTGATATCTCTGCCAAGACTTTCAAGTCGATCCACAAGAACATAAATATTGCTCTATCTGAAAAATATGCTAGTTTCGACAGTCCTAAGAGCCCTTTCTTTGAGCATCAAAGTGTTTCTAATGATGCAGCAATTAACGAGTTCTAGGGCTATTAGAAATGAAATACATCCTGTCAATCTACTTAATTTATTTTAATTAGTTGTGTGGGTGATAACACTATGACAAGGCATGGAAACTGAGGTAGGTCTTGCACATGAATTTGATTGTCAACATTAAATCAAGCTGTAGAATTATCTTCCACAGAAAATGACAAATTAAAAATAGTCCACTAGCTTCATTAACATGGTTATGTGGGGTCTTAAAATCAAGAAAGGCAGGCTCTTACCTTGAGAACGAAGTTGTTGAAGATGACGTGAAAGCCTAGAAACTGATTGAGAGATGAGGCTTATGTAATAGTTTGAGAGATGATCGAACGACCAAACCAGGGAGATAGCAGAATCAGCTGTTTGAACTTTGAAGTTTGAACTCCAATGGAAGGGGAGTTCATGAAACTGAAAGACAATATGCCGATTGTGATTGTTTTGGTTGGGAACTTGAGAGTTGAGTCTGCGAGGAGGAAGAGAAATTAGGGATTTGGTTTAGTTTGCTTTAGACTTCAGAGAAAAAAGAGCGTGGGTGTACTGTGCACTGTGCAGTTAATGAAAATGAACCGGGTTTAATTTTGAGTATTTGACTTTGACTCGGTGGCTTTAACCCGAAACGGAACACATGGAATTCGGCCGGAACGTTCAGGCCGAAATTTGATCGGAATTTCCGGATCAGGCCGAGATTTTAAGCGAGGCAAAACTTGTTCCGTTTTAACTGGTATGATTTTAAGCGAGGCCGAAACGACACAGAATTAACAACTCTGGTTGGTCTATGTATGCATGACCTGGCTATTCCCGATATTCTTTTGTTTGGGAGCTTGTTCCCAATTTGTATATGTAACTGAACTTGCTGGTTTTTCAGCATGGTAACCTTTTATCTTAATTTATACTTATATTCTAATAAAAAAAAGGCATATCTTACTATTTATAGAGAAATATGAAAAATTCTATAAATTGATAAAATACGAATTTATCCCCTGAATAATATCAATATATTAATTTAGGATAATTTTAGAAATAAACTCAATCAAGTCCTTACTTGATTTTTCTAGGTTTAGAAATATAATCCATGTATTAATTATATTGTAGTTCTTAATTTCTAAAATATATTTTAATCAAGTCATACTTAATTAACTCATCCTAGTTAAATTTCTGACTAATGGTTCTTAATGTGTGTGATCCATTAAGTTTTTAATATGTTGGCCCAAATATAAATTCTAATTCTAATTAAATAGAATTAAATAAAATAAATAATATAATTTATTATCAATTAATTAATTTATATTTGAAGATCGGGTGTATCGTCTAACAACATGTTATAATCCCAAAATATTAGAAAAGTCATTAGCAGTTTGACTTAACATTTTCAATGACCAGTTTTTCAGTGTAATTAATATTCTTTCATCAATAATGTTCTGATTTAACATTAAAGCATGTAGTATGTCTGACATGTTAAATCATGTTTGTTCTCTATATAATAGTTATTAATTGTTTGAATAAGATTTGAAACTATTTTTAAATCTCATTCCACCTTGGCTTAGGATTTCTTAGTAAATCATACTATTTGAAAACAAATGAAATATTTTTTCTAATTCACATAGGGTGATGAATAATTTCTTAACTATTTATGTACCTTCATATAGTTTATGTTATACCCAATGTTTGCCCTTTAGTTACCTCAACTAAAATAACATGTAACAGGATCAAAGTATAACATTCTCTATAAAAGATGACTTAGTGATCTCAAGTCTAAAGATGATTTACAAAATCGTCTCGTGAGCTTTTCTATAAACATAGGTGATCTTTTCATATGAAATTCTCATGCAGTTCACTGTACATGTCTTATGATAAACATCTACATATTAGTTATAGGTATCTCTTATACCTTAGTTTATAAGAACAACTGTTTCTTTTCATAAAGAAAAGAACATAATATGTATCAATCTTTATGACTCTAATGAATGTTTAATATTTAAGAGAGTATCAACCAAAAATAATTTAAGAATAATATTTTGATGCAATAAAAATCTCATAATTATAATAATTTTATAATTTTCTTCACAAAGCATTTTTGTCCTATGTACTTTATTTTTACTTTAGATTCATTAATCTAGTATTGTACAAATATTAAAGATAAATTAAACTTTTATTAATAATAAATATATATTTACTTAAATATAATAATATCATGCATGTATAATCAACCGATTGACTCCAGAACAAATTAAATTAATATCTCCACTTTTTAAATTTTCAAAATTCTTTTTTATAAGACAATTTTGTTTTTTCCTTGTTTTTTCTTTGCACTTATTATTTTTAAACGAAACTATTCTTTAATTTTTTTTTCAATTACATTTTACTCATTAAAAAAAAATGTTGGATAGATTTTCTTTCTTTTCTTTTCTTGAAATTGGCCAAATCACATTTTCTAAGAATTTTGGTATTTGTTTTTTATATTTTTCTTATTTTTTGAAACATATATTGAAAACTAGG
>Ga0325414_1002010_pt1 | contig 20239 bp, 15 predicted proteins | sample PopdelMetagenome_8_FD_206183 | JGI IMG/M metagenome (GOLD analysis project Ga0325414, IMG submission 206183) | Populus deltoides microbial communities from Bellville, Georgia, United States - Leaf-PdKOR-R3 | ecosystem: Host-associated > Plants > Phyllosphere > Phylloplane/Leaf | place: USA... | reverse complement strand
TAGTTTCCAGTGCTTGGAATGTAAATATTGTCATAATAACTTTGCGTGAATTCATAAAATAGATGGGAAACCTAACCATACAAGCAAACTAGAGACATGCAAACCATGAGATATCATCTATAACGGGGGCTCGAGGCTAGTAGTGATGAGAGGATAAGATAAGCAACAAACCCACCAATGGAGGACAAGAGGGGGCCGGACTAGCTACATTCTAGCACAATTCCTAACAATTGCAACGTCTGAAGCTTTCAAAATGGACGAGAAAGTCCAAAGGTGGTTCTAACTAGACAAGATAAGTCACGTTAGAGGATATGTAGAGGCAGTTGCGGTCTGAAAATTATTTTTTTCTTTCTCTACCCATGCAGGGAAAGTGGCTTGGTTTGACCTTTTGCGTAGACTATATATAAATGGCAAAATCATGTCTTTATCATAACCTCTTAATTTCTAACTCGTGTCATGTTAGAGGAAGGAATTTTCTTCTTCTTCTGTTTTTACAAAGATTTCAAGCAAGAACTCATTCTTGAGATGATAATCACTCCGAATCCGTTTGTTCTCCTTGTGCAAGGATACTGACAAGCAATCTCAAGAGGTATGTTTAGTGATAAAAGCAAGCTCTAAGCCACTTATAGTCATGCTTAATTACTGCATATATATATATATATATATATATATATATATATCCGATTAAAATTCAGATGGAATTAGGAGGGGAATATTCGAATATAATAATAAATGGATGACATGGATCTAGCTAGGTGGAGAACTATGCATAAATTAATATTATTTCATATAGACACATGTATTTTGCAACCATAAAGAGAGAGCAATATTGCCATTGAAGGGAATTTTGTTCCAACACGGCACTAAAAATGTGCAGAATGATGAAATGTGCGAACACACCCATCACCCGAAACACAAAAGCACACATCTTGTCTTAATCTCTGCCTTTTCTTCGTCTTTCTACATCAAACACATATGGTCCAAGCAAGCAAGCCAGGGGGGGCTATTCATACGATCTTCATTTGCCCTAAACGTGTGCAATTCTCCTCTTCTCTCATCGATCCCTCTTGACCTCCTCAGACAAAAAAGACAAGCGTGTGTGTATTGAATCAACAACATCTATTCATCTTGTTCGAGGGTCTTTGGGAGTAGTTTTTCTTTGACAAGCATGTAAGTAAGTATACACGTGGCATGAGCTAGTCTTTGTCGTTGACAAAATTTACCAGGTAAAGGGACCAGAATTGTAAACATTCATGCACCCACGACATGCAATTTGATTGTGGGGGGGCTATGATGATTTTTTCCCCTTTATTATGTTTGAATTTGAAGTTGATGTGCAAGCCAATCAACCTCCCATCCACGAGGATAATGTTGTGCACTTGTTACATGTTTCTTGCTTAAGGTGTGAAAGCACTATGGTATGACCAAATCTCTAAGCACATCTCAAGTCTCTCATTACACGAGACAAAAATTTACACACACACACACGCGTAGCCTGTTTGGTGCTAGAATTCTTTCAAAGAAGAGAAATGAAAGCTCATTGAGCTCATTGTTGTTCTGAGTTCCGACCTCAAGTGGTCATCCCCAAGTTGTCTTAATAAGGTTTCAATTCACCCCCAAGTTGGTTCCAAAAATAAAAAAATCACCCCAAGTGCCCGGGGAGGGGAGCGGGGATTCTGATTAGCATTATGGTGTTGGTGATTAAAGATGATTTTAGGGTGATCATAGCTTTAAAAGTTGTTTCCTCTTCATTGCTTAAACATGTATTTCTATCTTAAATTGTGATAAAAATTTGAATATATAATTTATAGTTTTTTTTAAATTTATTTTTTTAGTTCAAATACTTTTTGGATCGTATATTTGGGTTTTGTTCATGAAATTATAAAAGAAAGTATTGTGATTTTAGTTGGATGATAAGTCGATTGAACATGTTAACGCTTGAATACACCTCTTTCCATTGAATAAAAAGAAAATAATTTTCCAAAAAATAATAAAAAGAAAGAGTGGTTAATATAATCACATATTCATTCTACACAAGTGATCGAATAAATAACAAGTCTTTGGAGACTATCTGCTCGAACAAGATCGAATGGCTCTCTCTACTTCTCTATAAATATTCTTCTATTGCAAGGGGTTTTAAGCCTAAAATTGATTGGAAAATCAACCCATTGGGTTCGCATGTTTCAAACACCATTTGCAGGAAGGCCATGGATTATTCTCTTGGGCCAAAAAACCCAAAATTGTTCATGAGATTTGACTCAACGATGTCGTTTATATCAGAAACACGGGCTGGTTACAAAGAGTGAGGCTCAGCTCTCCCTGTTTCTTCTGTATTTTTCCCAGATCAGTTACCTAAATGATCCAAAAGAAAACCCGGTCCTGACCAGTACTCAGGCCAACAAACCGGGCCAAGCCAAGGTTCGGAACTGTGTGATCCTAGGATCGTTAATCAACAGACCGTACATTCTTGGGATATCCCATGAAATTGGATCAAAAACTGTCAGGTAGGATCTAACAAAATGATAGCATGAACGTAAAATTTGGAATTTCATTTCAGACGAGGCAAAATGTAAGAGGCACAACCACCCTGTTTAGCTACTTTGTTGAAGTTTGTAAATAAATTAGCACAAAATTTATCAATCCCAAAATTCAAAAAGAATTATCAACCGGTCAATAGACTAAATACAGTTAAAATTCATCAGCTCTGACTACAAAGTGAACACATCCAGCGCCTTGAAAAGGAATTCTCTCTAGCCCCCATTCTCTTCTGGTGGGGGAAGGTGTCTAATCAAATGCCTCATCTACAGAACTCATCGCCAGAGCCTACTTATGAAGCCCTTCTTGTCCTTCTTCATCCTGTTTTCTAGAGATGGGAAATCAATGCAGTTATAGGCAAGGTCTAGAACAATAGGATTTCGAGGTATTGATTGGAAAGCTGGAGGGAAGACTCCAATGCGAGGAACACTTTTGACGTTTGGTTCACCAACAGCAGACTCGTAGACATCTAGTTTCTCAACGAGGAATTTCTCCGCCTGACGCATTCAAATCAGCAGGTCAACCAAGATCAGACACGCAAGAGCAGGAGCTAAAGCAACTGTCTTACATTATTCATAGGATGGACAAACATTGCATAATAATTGCATACAACTAGAAGCACGAAAGGAAAAGAAAAGTTAAAAAGGCTAATAAGTTGAAATCCAAATTAGAACTCACAAACTAATCACAATATAATAGATCTCCAGAAAACTTTAACAATATAGTTGGTTAGGATAGCTTATAGAAGTATTTGCAAGTATTATATCAGAGACTCTAGCTATAGAAACCAAAACGAACTATTAGCATCTTTGTCCAGTGCTTTACTTGGCTAATGTATGGTAAATCAACGTAAGACGCAAGAAATGACATATTGAAATACAATTATATCACCCATCCTGTTTGCCAGTTTACTCTCTTTTGGTACACAATGATTGAGAATAATCATCCTGCCTATTCTGAGAGAAACAAAAGGGAATCACAAAGTCCAGATGGTTACCTTCTTGTCCACTCCGCTGAGTGATATTGTAGAAATTTTCTTTGAGAGATTCTCCGGAGCCTTCTCATCCTCCATAATCCCAGTTGCATGCTCTATGCAACTGTTAGCTCTGCACTCGTTGTATAGTGTTTTCAACTCTTTGGTCATTGCCTGTTATACGAAATCATTAACAGTCCAAGTAAAATATTTGGCATGTCATATACTTGGAGGTCATGAATCAAAATCACACCAAGAGTGCATCAAGAAAATGTTCCATAGAGCAAAGTAGCTAAAACAAATCGCCAATTGACCTCAACTAATGAAATAAAAGTTATTGCCTAAAGTTTTAATCTCCTTTCTCCAGGCTACATCACCTCATCAGTGTCCATCATGGTTTGGAATTTCATTAGGGCATTCTCAGCAAGGGATCGAGCATGGCAGTATAATGCAAATGCTTCTGTTCGTTTTCCAGCTGAGCTGTATGATTTTGCCAAGTAGAAGCACCTGCGAATATTTTCAGAGTTATAAGATTAAAAATCCTAAATATAAAAGAATAGATTGGTTGGTTTTTAAAGATCCAGCTTCTAATGTTTAATCTCCATAAGCAGAAATGTAAGTGTTGATGTGCATTGCAAAGGGTATGCTTAGGCAAAGAACAGAAGAAAGATCACAGGAAGGGCAAAGGATGTTAAAAGTTGATGAGCATGAAAGGATGTACTATCTAGTCATCAACTGATTTCTTGAACAATGCTTATAACAACCCCAAATATAAAAGGTATCATCCAAACATTCAATCAATCAAGAACCATCAATTGGAAAAACTGTAATTGAAGCAGCACCAAAAAAAAAAAAACCCAATCTAATAATTTGTATAAATTTCAGATTCCAACCTTTGTGCTCGGAAAGCCATACTACGAAGAACACAGTCTTCAGAAAATGCAACTTCTTCAGGTTTTCGGTCTCTTCCAGAACTAACTAAATCAGAAAGATCACCCGTATTCTGTCAAACATAACATTGACATAAGCATAAAAAGCCAGCTATTTAACTGAGGTAGTGGCATGTGTTGTACTTAGCAGTGGTTGAAATCAATCCTCTAAAAAGAAAATACATGCAGGTAACACATACATAAGGAAATAATGCTGACCTGTAATAAAAGATCATACAAGCGAACAAGCTCTTCTGGCTTGGTAACTTTCTCATTTTTGTCATCTCGGTGCCTAGCAAGTTTACTCTTGGCAATGCTAACCAACAACTGGTTACGCTCAATGGTCCGCTGTCCTAGTACAGCACCAACAGCTTTATCAAGCCCATTTAAGTCATCTTTGACACTGTCGGCATTACCAGCACTGGCCTAAAAAAGTGTAAGAAAAATCAAGTACGAAGGATTAGAACAAAAAATAATCAACACAACTAAGGATATGAAAATATTTATAAGAAAAAAAAAGTTATGATAGTAAAAGCAGGAAAAAAGAAGGAAATAATTAACATAATTTGGTTGAACTTCCATACCAAGTCACTGCGAATGAAGCTCCTAGCCTCTTGATATGCAGTATAAATTTTGTCAAAGACTGCTAATTTTTTCTCAACTGGGAGTGAATCTGCTGCAGGACCATGCAAATCCTTCTCCAATTCTTGTGCTGAAATGATCACCATAAAGGAAAAATAGTTTCAGGCTCTGTTAGAAGCATAAAGATAAATTGAGGGGGGAAATGGCCAACAAATTATGTCAGCCTCCTAATAAATATCACTAAATATGCAACATGAAGAACAAAGAGAATCATTTTCAGTAAGGGAATTGATGAAATCTAATTATGGAAACATAGATACCGATTTCTCAATGAAGTTTAGAAAAATTATAATCGTCAAAAGTAAAACAATGCATCTCACCCACAGAGAAAAAACCATTTCGCATATATTGCCATCACCTGCATTGAATCATACTTTTCCATTTAAAGATGCACATGAACAGAATTTATCAAGAATCAGTCCATGAAATTTGGAGAGGAGATTCATAAAAAAGAATCTGGAGAAATAGCATAATGACCATCCATGTAATTGTTCAAGAACTGCTGAACGAGAAGATTTCATACCAGGCATGGATGTTTACTAAATAAGCAAACCCAGCAGGTGATTACACACCTACAAGTATAGTACTCCATAATAATATTCCCACCTAAATCTTCACTCAAAGAAATCAAATGCCAACCTTTTAAAATGGAAACCCGAGTTTTTGCATTCGAAATTGGAAATCTGTGACCAAGCCAGTGAAACTCTGTCAGCGATGCAGCCTGTTGAGATCTCGCTTCAGCCATTGCAGCCTACAAAACAAGGCAGAATATTCTTAAATGCAAGAATGAAAATGACAAAATAAACAACCATAATATATTCCTCAAATCAAACTACAGAATAGACAAAAGACGAGTTTACAAATTCAATAACCAGTGGCTAACATGATGCCCTAGACAGAATTCAATGCAGAGAGAATCACTCGCATGTATAAAAAAGGCTAGAGTGGAACTGGTCTAACATGAACATTCTGCTTACACTGCTTCAAGTGCGCAAAATCATTTTTATAATCAGAAAGAAAGCTTCATCAACTATGACACTGTTATTGCCAGAATTTAATTTTTCAAATGATAAGGCAACAGAATAAAAACAGGCAATTACTGAAGATACTGAAAGTAGGAGACACGAAAAGAAGCAGGTCATGCACAAATTCTGATAAAAGACCATACTCACCTCCAATTTTGCTTTGAAAAGGTCTAGGGCAGGACCTTCCATCTCACCAATTTGCAAGAGTTCAGAAGTTTTCAGATTTGACTCGCCGATTTTGTGTCGGCAGTATCTAACACTAGGTTCCAGCTCCTCAACACGCTCACGGCACAAAACTTGATTCTCTAAGTCTCCATATTTCCCAAGTTCCTCATATACAGCTCTACACAACATATCAAGCTAGTCAAACACAATATTCAGTAATACAGGCCAAAAACTTATTTATCAAGTACTAAATAAATCTTTTTATACTTGGAATTATTTGATGAGAGGATTTTGGTCTGAGAAAGTGATACTCGAAATCAAAATGTTGGCCTTCTTTGAGAGCGTCAATGTTTTAAGGGGACAGTGTAATTATTGCATCAACAATTACAAATTTAATAGTGATGTTTCAAATATTAAGCCTGTTGCTTTACTTTGATATAAAAAAAAAAGTATGATGGACAATTTAGCAAACTGATGTAAACTTAATGTTAACTATTTGAAGTGGATAATCACTATGGCATAGATGAAAGCAAAGAGTAAGGACATGGCATAATGGAGAGAGTAAAATTCTCAGGCTAATAAACTCAAGTACATAGAATTGTTTCTTTGGAAAATAGCCACCATACACAAAACCACATCCCTTCAAGTAACAGCTCAGGAAGTACATGGGCAGGCAAATGGCCCCTTTTTTCAAAAAGCTTGTTGACAAAGAGAAACACTGTTCCAAAGTAGAAGCAGTAGCGGTAATGATCAAATATAATAGAGACAAGAGTAACCTGGCACTGATGAAATTCTTCAATGCAGTGTCCCAATTCCGATCTTGTTCAAACAACAAAAGCCCATTCATGCATGATGCGTAGGCCTATAAAATGGACATAAAAAAAGCATTGTTAATTGAGAATGAATGAGCTATCTCAACATGAACTAAACTATAGGAATGCTCCTCAACATGCAGTACATATTGAGCAGCTATTAGCAAAACACAGAATCCAAAATAACTTGGTGCTGTTAAGTGATAAAAAAAAAGATCAAAACATCGAAAGGTAAAAAATATGATAGATGACAGAACATACATATAGACTCCAGTTTTGCACTTGTGGTTACGTGCATGCTTTTGCATTCTCTCTAAAAAAGATGTTCTTAAGACAGAACTGGAGAGCAATTGCTGTGGTCATGCTCACCACCGCTAAAAAAAAATCTTGATGGGGAAGTTCATCCTATTCTATTTGCAGGAATTATCCACAGAAATTCTTGCTGATGCAATCATTATACTAGACACAATTTGCACAAACTTTTCTTTGAATAATCATAAGGAGATACCAAAGCAATATGACTTGAGAGAACTAAAAACATGGACACACCTCCGCTTCTAAAGATGTTCTGGAATCTCCCTTGGCAGCGCATAATCTTGAGAATAAATCAGCCCATTTCACTGCCTTCCTCAGTCTCCCAATCAAATAAATGCGTTGCTTAGCATTTGGGCCATCTAAAAGCTGTCGTTTTTCCATGGCATGGCTCCATGCTCTCTCCGCTGTATAAAGAACCAGATGCAGATACCTATTCTTCTTCAAACAAGAAACATTATAATCTTCATAGACAGTGAAACATTATAATCTTCATTGATTTAATCTGTCATGGATATCATATTTGTTTCAAAATATCCAGTTCTTACTTCTAAAGCAAAACGACCTAACGGATTTCAACTCATGAAAATACACAGCTATGAAAAATAATAACAAAGCTGACTGGTATGAACAAACATCACAAGCATATGGAGAAACAAGAAACAACAAGAAAATCAACCAAAAACAAAATTATACAAATTCTAAAACAAAAGGTGCACTAAACAAAAGCTGTAATCAACAAGGCATACCTCACTTCAGTAACAGTTGATTCATTCATAGCTCTACGCGTATATTTACCGCGACCATGAGTAAACTTCAATGATTTGTATAACCTCCTTAACCGCGCAGTACAATACCTCCTACACTTCCAACAAAATCCAACCATTTACACGTTCAAATCAAAATTCCTTAACTAACAACCAACAAAATCCAATAAACTAAAGTCACATACCGATAACGCGCATAATCCCCGTGCCTCAATCCATGCTGCATTTGCGCAGATTTCAGTAATTGCAACACTAATTAACAAAATACCTCAATTATCAAAATAATAAAATTAATAATTTCACTCAATTTAAGTATTCAGTTATTTTTTGTTTAAACTGAAATAAATAAAAAATGAGATTGCAAATTCATTCGATAATAATGACAACCATTGATTGAGTATCTCGGATTGATCTGATCAGAATTGTTCGGTTTTGGACCCTCGATTTCCATTGCGGCAACCTCGTTTTCTTTCACCATGATTCCTTCAAACAAACAAAAGAACAATAATCGAGGAAATAAAAAAGTAATTGGATCTGGTTATTAGAGATTGAATTTAAATAAAAAAGGAGTGCTGGTAGGGTGATGGAAGGGGGTTTTACGTGGTGGTGGTTGCGGCCCCGCCTGGTTTTTAGCGTGCGCACTGTTTTTTAAGCAGGAAAAAAAAGCAAAAAGCAAGAATAAACAAAAGGATAAGAAAAATTCAAGGACCAAAACGAAAACGAAAAGAAATAAAACAAGAAAATAATGAGACTGAAAAGGAGCTTTTATTAAGAGATGAAGGACTAAGAAAAATCAGTTACCCCTTTTCCCAAGCTAACTCACCCCACGCTGCATTACCAGTGCCTTATATTTCATTTCTCTGATTTCTGTCCCAAACCTAACTAGCGTTATGTAGCAGGTAAAGTCGTTCCTTTTCTGTTTTTAATCATGTTATTTGAATCAATATACTGATCTTCCATGAATTAATTTTTTGTAAGGACGGTGAGGATGCGTTTACACGTAGAGACGGTGGAAGATCTCCCAATGGGAGACGATGCCAGTGGTTGCAAAGCATTGGAGAATTGAAAAAATGAGTGATGAAACGCAAAATGGGTTTGATTTTAATAAACTCTTTATAAAAATAAATACATGCATCAAAACATTAATCGAGCAATGTAGCTCAACTGATAGGTCATAAGTTTGTTTTCTAAAATTTTTTAGTTTGAGTCTTGTAAATTCAAGAATTATTAGAGATTTACATGGTTATTAATTTTAAAATTAATAAAATTAATTGAAAAATACACAAATTAACTCGAATATCCATATTAATAAATAAAAAACAAACCAATCAACCTCCATTCTCAACAATGAGCTCTTGATTTTTTATTTTAATTTATCAACAAGAATGCCCAAGTTTGATCTCAAGCTCTCCATGTGAGATTCCAAAGCCTTTGATAAAATATGTAATTATGAAACCATCATCCATGAAATTGAGATACATACAAACAATAATTAAATAACATGTAAAAAACTTATTTAATTAAATTTTATATAAAAATTAAATTGTAAAATATAAAAGGATATAATCTAATATAAACAAAGTTTGAGCAATTCAAAATAAAAAATAACATGATTAGCAAAAGGAGTATGGAAGTCTTTTATTATTATTTTTCAATAAATTTTATATTTTATGTGCACCCTTGCATTATTTTTTTTATATAATTATTATTCAATAAATTTTATATGTATACGGGTTTTTATTATAATTTTCATGTGTTTTTCTATTACAAATTTATTTTTATAGAGAAGTTCATTAAATATAATTAAGTAAATTACTCGTGTTGTGATGTTAGATATCCTGATCTTTATTTTTTTGCTTAATGCATTATTTATGTACATTTTTTCAAATAATTTTTTGTTTATGTTTTAATTATATTGTGATTATTTTAAAATAATATTAGGTGTGTTTAATTTTTAGAGAGGTAGATATGATTCATCTGTGGTTTTTTCTTAATTTTATATAGACTAATTTTTTTATAAGATTTTTCATATGTGTAGTCTTACATTGTTTTTTAAAAAAATTATTGTTCAATAAATTTTATATGTTATGGCAGCCTTGTATTGTTATATATATATATATATATATATATATATGCAGAATCCGATGAAGGAAACTATTTAGTCAATGTTTGTTCTAGAAAGTTTAAAGGTTTTAGGTGCTTTTAGATTGCTTTTTCTTGGAGGAAAAAATTACTTTTGTAAGACGAGTATTTGAGATATATATCATACTCATTTTATATATCAAGTCCAGACACATAAATAAATATATAAAATATTTTTGTAAACACTTAACTAAGTTATTTAAGTATTTGCAGTAATAGGGGGTTGACAAGTATTTGTTACTCTTTATTTATTAATAGGTGCCAAAACTTTAGACATATGAAAAATCTTATAAAAAAGTCGACATTCAAAAAATAATAATTTAATCTATATATTAAAAAAAAAACCATAGATGAATCATACCTACCTCTCATTTTAAAATAATCAAAATCTAATTAAAACATAAACTAAAAATTTATTTGAACAAATATACACAAATAATGTATTATTTTTTTAACAAATAAAAATTTAAAAAATAATAAAAAACGCAGGCCTAGTGCTTGGCCCAATAAAGCACAGACTGGAACGCTAAACCCAAGCGTGAGCCTTTATTTTTTTAAAAATGTTTAACAGGACAAACGATGCGTCGTTCGTCTCAAATAGTTTAAAAAAACTGATGCATTACACAGGAAACCCGAAATCCGGTCATTGTGGTGGCTGGAAAAACGAGTCCTTTGTTTTTTCATCCAAAATCCTAATTTCATCTAATTTTTGATCTAAAACACTTAGTAAACACTTTAAAGACCTTGTTAAACCAATTTATGGCTGTAAAAAAGCCAACAAACTGCCTCAAAACTTGAAATCCACTTGAAATAATTTTTTTTTCCGAGCTTAGATATATTGTTTTAGGTGTTTTAAAGATAAAAAAAAAACATCTAAACATAACCCCCTTATCATATGAAACATTTTGATATAAAAATCAACCATTTTGGTGGTTAAAATCTTCCCCAACAAGCATTCTCTCTTTAGATCGAAATTCGATGCCTTCCTCACTCTCCTTCCAACAAAAAAGGACTAAAAAAAAGAAGAAGTTAGGTATCAAAATATACTGTCTTTAAATTAAAGGGACTGCTTACTTAATATCTAAAAAATTAGGGGATTAAAATGAATATTTCAATAAAACTTTCAACTCACCCCATGTTACCCAAGAGTCTTACTTCAGTTCCTTAGCTTTCAAAACAATTCTTCCTCGTAAAAAAAATATGTAATGGGAGCTAATTTGAGATTAAAAAGGTCAAATTGTATAAAAAAAAATACAAGGATCAAAGTGAAAAATATAAAAATACACTGCTGCAATCCGAATTATGAGAGTGCATAATGTTTTTTGCTACAGTAAAGGCTGATGCGTTCTAGTTTTTGTTCTAATTTTAATACGTATCCATCGAATCTCAAAACCCTAATTCTTGTAATCTCTCCTTATTACTCTCAGTTTCTTAAATATTTAATTTGATCAGAGTTTTGCAACAGGTAAAGACGTTCCTTTTCTGATTTTAATCAATGTTACTTGAATTATTATTATTCTACCAATCTCCCATGAATTAATTTTTTTTGTTTTTGTTTTTGAGGAGGGCGAGGATGTGTTTGCATGTTGAGACTGCGGAAAATCTCCCAATGGGGGACGAAGCCAGTGGTAGCAAAGCATTGGAGAGCCCAGTGAAGTTAGCACTTGAAGTTGATGCTAAAAAATCGAAAAAACGCAAAAGGAGAACTCATTGTAGTACAATGGTTGCTAATGATTGTCATATCACGAAACTGGAAAAATCTTATACTAGAGTTATGCTGTCTTTAACCAAGCCATCCTACCTTCTCGGACTTGGTTCCAACTTTATTCGACATGAAAATCGTATGAGATTGTTCCATCTTTTGCAAAAATTAGTCAGACAACACAATTGGACAGAAGCTGCTGGGGTGCTAAGTGTGTTTTTGAGAGCCACATGCAAAGATAAATCTCCTATCTTGAATCGCTTCAAGTATACCGTATGTTTCTGATGCCCACCACAGCCTTGCCCTGTATTTTTTTCTTTACTGCTGCGCTAAGTGTGTTGCCATAAATTGATATTATTTGAAATTTCAGATGTTCACATTTGGGGCATCTGCAATGATGCAACTTGAAGTTTTTTTCTATCATTCATTATTTGTGCTTCGAAGAGAAATGGAGAAATTGTCAAAACAACTGTTTTATCACATTCTATTTTGCTTGGTGATGAAACAATATGTTTTGTGAACTGGCTATTGGCAACGTGAGAGACTGAGTTTTTGATCATAGAATCTACAGGAGATCAAAGACCATTTAGTGGGTTACACAGAGACTTAAGACCAATGAATGACAAGATGTCGTATTTTTTCTTCTTTGGAACCATTGTGTTGCATCCTCAATTTAGCTTCAGCTGCGACGTGGCAGCAATCAGCTGAACTTTTTATCCATTGCTTAGGATTGGGTGCATATCTTGATCATTCTGATCTGTTGAGATTGTAAAGCATTCTTTATATCATATTGCTTGTAATGTATGTATGAAAAATTTCAATGATATCTAGGGCATTTATAATACAACCTTTTAACATACATGGTAGCATGTTTAGGTTTCGCTGGATCTTCTTAAGCATATAGAAGGTGATGATGTCAGTTTGTCAGCAATTTCTAGCATTTATGATACTTGGATGGCAAGGATTGGAACCAACTTATCAAATACAAGAAACAAGGATGGGCAAATGAAAGAGGTCTAGTTGAAAAGTTCTCTTTCTATTCTTACATATGCATTATTTGTTCAGCGCCCATGATATAGCTGGAGTACACCACTTTAACCCCTTTCTTTTTTCAGATTTTTGTGTGCACTAAAGTTGTTTTGTGCTGATCAAAGACTTTGATTGTTGAGCAGGATAGCTTTGTTGTTCGTTTGCAGTTCATCCTTTCCCGTGTTATGCAAGGAGATATTGAAGCTGAACGTCACAATGTCAAAATGTATGATTATCACTTTTTCATACTTAATAGCTGACTAGATAATGGGACTTGCAGCGTAATGCTATATGACCATAATGATATTTCAATGCTACATGTTGTGTTGTTTCATTGCTTTAAAATAAGAAATTATGTGCCCACGTCAGCAACTAGCATTAGGCACAAATACTACTTAACATAGAAAGGAAAAAAACCCACGATGCCCTTTGATCTACTTGTGGGTTTCATGTTCTTATGTTTTTACTGTTCGAGGTAGTGCAACCAAGATTTGTCATTATAGATTGATTTTCACTTTTTTTTTTATCAATGTTGCATATTTTGAATTACACCTCCATCTAAAAGATTATTAACGTCTTGTTTTGCCCAAGTGATACGATAAGTAAGTTTTACACTGTCCATCTAACAGGAAAACTGTCATAAGAAGGAAAAACTTCTCTCCTTCACGATAGTTGGATTAAAACTCTTCACTTCTGATACATGAAACAATATTTTATTCAGTTTGTTTTAGATTTTGTAGATTCCTAAATTCTTCAAACATGTTTCTGTTTTTTTGTATAGTAAATTGTACACCCTGGATGCTCTTCATTAACACTCTTCTTATATAGATGTGATAATATTAAGTTATAGATCAAGAATTTGAGATTCAGGTTATATGTAATTTCCAAAAGCTTTCTGATCATTTAACCTGCATCATTCTTTTTTTTTCCCAGCTTGATGGAAGAGCGTGGATACGAGAATCATCCATTTTTTAATATGATCCTGGGCTTGATATCTAGTCAGTTGTGGTATTCTAGTCTCCCGGAAGAAATGCAGTGGAAGGATACTTTCCAAATTCATTCCCCTACGCATTCAGACATGCCAGCCACTCCTTCACAACTAGAGATGTCAGCTATGAGATTCAGCCATGAAGTTGGGGACTCAGAGCGGCACAATGCAATTTGTAATGAAGAAAGTGGCGCTTCCTTTCATTGTGATTCAGAGACTTCTGTCATGAAAGATAAAGAAATATCTGTGGAGGTTGATGGTAGCTTTAACAGAGAAGCGTTACCTGTGGAGGTTGCTAAACTGCACAAAGAAAATCTCCAAAAAGACTTTCAACCACAAGGCTTTTATGTGAACTCTGCTGAAAGTGATGCCTCCTTTGATAATAATGGTGGTCACATGCACTTTGTCCCTAATCCGACTGCCTTTGGTGAGTTCCAGATCCCATTTTTTTGTTTATTCTTGTTGCTTTTTCTAATGCACTGATAGGACAGCCTCATTGAAAAAGGAAAAAAAGGAACAGAAAAAAAATCAGAATGGAAACATTTAGGACAATTTAGTGAGAAAGGAAGCTCCTTCAAAGGCCTGTGCTGAAGATCAAATCAAACCCAGAAATGTTATTCTGCCTAGTTGCGATAACAACACACCTCCATGAGGTCCCATAATTCTTCCTACCCAAGTGGCGTAGCAATACTATATCTTTCACTCCATCAGGGAACACCCTAGAATCACATTTAGTGATGATAAGTTTATGCTGCATATCCCAGGCTGCTGTGGCAACTGAAGTACATTTATATTTTTACTTAATCTGGGAGGGGCCTTTGCATTATGTAGAGAATCATGCATGCATGTTATGTATGCTTTGATGGATACGTAAATGAGGCCCAAATAAGAAGGTATAGAGAAGTTGGGGAAAAATCAATTTCCTGAATTTAACTATCTATAGAACGTAATTGCTTTTGGGTTACTCCATGAAAAATCATCCTTGCTCATGCACCAACATGAAATTATCTATATTTAGATGTAGTTCTAGTAATTAACTCGATTGCTACTACACATTTTAAATGCCAAAAGTTGTCATTCTCAATAAAAATTGAACTAGTCATCAATTAATATGACATGCTTTTAAATTCTAATGATGGCACAAAGGAATTCTTTATGGATATAATTTCATTAATTATAGTGTCTTTTAATAGTCATAGCATCTTCTTGCTGGTGAATTGCTAATAAGCTGATGAAGACTAGCGTGTTTTGTTTTAGTGAATATCAAGGGGGATGATTACTGATTGAATTCTGAAATAGTTTTGACACTGCTAGTTGCTGACAAAGTCAAATTGCAAGGTAGAGAGGTAGAAAAGAGGGCACACAATTGTTTTCTGCTATGTTTGTTTCAATAGATAAATCAATTGTAAACCTGGAGAAAACCTCCTTAACATTTCCAAAGCCACAGGATAATTTTAATTCATGATGATGCTGTCTGTGCCGGCAGTGTAGCTAGTTGGAAGTGGTAGTTGCAAATTATTTCTGATTTTTTTGAAGATGCAAATAATTTTACATCTATAAAATTGTTAAGCTATGAAAGATAAAACATAATCTAAGCAACTTTATCTGTTGAAATTCTCAGTTGCTAGTGTAGTTATGTTACAGCCAGTAGGGATGTGATTCTGAAATCTTGATCCCAAAACATTCAATAAAGGATTCAAAACCATGTACTTCTGTTATGTGAAGTTCATTAGTTGTTGCATCGTTACAGTATTAGATCCCCCTTGTTGAAATGCTTAAATTTCACTGGTAGGAGCTAAAGATTATGACATGATTCTGTGATGATGATTATTGTTATTTTTCAGTACATGGAAAAATTTGACACATGCAAGCACATGCCTAAATATGCATACTAAATGTTTTATTTGTCTTGCCAAAGAGAACTCAGGTTCATGGCTGTTACCATTGCGAACTGGGAATTGGGACTTGGATCAGATAGTTCGTGATGAGGAATATAGGAATGCAGTGAAGTATTTGCAAGAAGCCGTACACTCCACTCCTCCAGTACCAGCAGCCTTGCTTCCTTTGGTACAGGTAAAGGGAACATAAATGATGACTTACATCTTGTAAACATTGTTAAAATATTATTGCAAGAATTTAAACTTTTCTGTATAGGACACAGCATTCACTCTTGCCATTAAGGAAATGTACTTGCCGCATTCAGTTATTCTATAGTGTTGTTTCTAAGAGAAATAGTTTGATCACAGTAGCTTTTTCCCTTGGGGAAAGTATGTGAGTTTAAGACTGCCTGTGTAATATTTTCCCATTTTGCACCATTACGTAGACTAGTGACAGATAATGTTTTTACAACCTTGGGAGTAGCATACAGGATACCTATACTGTAGTTGATTGTTGACAGGGAACCACAAAATAGTATATTGCCTCCCTAGAGACCAGAACTAAGCTGGTGTACCTTTTCAATTTGACGCAACCTTTAGTCCTGGAGACCAGAGTGAGGATATGGAATTTACAACTACACAAGACAAATAACTGTATGCGTTTGCTTGTATTTCTTCACTTCAATGCTTCCCCCTTTCCAAGAGGTGAGGCTCTGGAGGCCCGCGGCATGTACATCATTCTAGCATGTCTCCATGTATTATGAAATAAACAAGAACTACAATCTATGAACCACCTTCCTTGTCCTTCCTCGTGATGAAGTTGGCACAACATTGTTATGTTTAAGAGTGCTGGAGATTATATCTTTTCAACAGTTTATCCAAGGCACCAGCATGTGAGACATTACAATATGGGGCTCTACTGTTATGCAGAACAAACCTGTCCTTGATCTAATTATTGAAACACTCTTTTTTAGATCGAGGCAGGTTGACCATGTGATATAGAAGATTTGGCCAACAGATGTTTCATTCTTGAGCTCCTCCAATGCTATGAAATTCCTTATATTCTTAACATGTATGTGTTGTGCGGTTTTGGTAATTTGTAAGATGATTTTGTCTGTCGCTGATCATCGCTGACTTGATCATGTTATCCTCATGACAAAGTAGTGAGGATTTCATATTTTTTTTTTCAAATAATTGCAGTCATTAGTGTGTATGTAGAATTTATTGATTCAAATATCATTGGTGAATATCATTACTGTTTGAATCTTGATACCTAAACAATACAAATTTGCTTTTGCCAGTTATTGCTGATTGGATGCAAAGACAAAGAGGCCCTTGATGAAATTGAGAAGTTCTGTGCCAATTCAAGCGGAGCACTTCCTAAGAGGTACTGCTTTGCTGAGTTTTAAACTGCTTCTATCGGCAATGAAGCCTTTGGTGTAGATAATGTGTTACATATCCAAGAAAGTAATTATTTGCATCTGATTGACTTGGCAGAAGAACATCTGTAACCTTTGACAAGGAGGATACATTTTTGTTGTTGTGCTACTTCCTGTTTCTCTTTGGTTTTGTCTTTTATTACCAGTGTTGGTTGGTGTTTCCAATAGCTGGTTGTAGTGATGCACACATATGCGCACGCACACACACATGCATGCACATATTTAAGGAAATAGAAGTCCATTAAAAGAGGGTCTAATACCTGTTAGCGTGTATCTAAATTTTCACGCAGCTACACTTGTCTTTGAGCTGTATCCTTTACTCAATCATGTTCTCCTAATCTTGTTCATGATGAAATAAAATATGTACTTTGTGCAGAATGAAGGCTAATATTTTGGAGCACATTGATCCTAATAATAGTGTCGTTCTTGCAACTTGTTATGAGGACACCTTAAAGAGTGATCCTAAATGCAGCCAGTCATTGGCAAGGCTTATCAGCCTGCATCAGAAAGGTACTCTACGTTCTAAATAACTAAGTTACCACTGTATGCATCAGGCAAGGTTTTCTAGTTTTCTGGACATGAACTTGTTCCTGAATAACCAGCTGCAGGGTATTGTTTATTTACCTTTTGCAGTATTGGAAACTTTTGCGCTTTTGTATCTCAAAGATCCATCTTTTTAAATTTGTATCCATCTTCTTAGATTTGTTCACAGTTGCTAATGTACAATGTGGCTGGAACAGTTTTTCTCGCTTGCGATATCCTTCACTTGCCTTCTTTTTTGCAACTGTGATTTAAAACCATTGTTTGGTTAGGGGAATGAAAGTTAACTTTAGTGCACTTTTATCACCACGTGAGATGTGGGTATGGAAAAGGAAAATTCAGATTTTTTCTTCTTCTAGTTGCCACCACAATTACTGCCATCATGATCACCTACCAACACCATGGGTTTCTGAGTTCTCAGTATGTGCTTATTGGGATGTGGTGTGTGTTTCGGGTAAATGTTCTCAATGTATAAAACGATCTGGTTAGCCTGTTTTCCCTTCTCTAATTGCTTTCTTTTGATATATTGCAGGGGATTATAGCCCTCAATCCCTGTTGGAAATGATAGCCTTGCATTTAGATGCTGTCTTTGTGGAATATGATACTTGGAGAGAGTTTGCTTTGTGCTTTTTTAAAGTCTCTCTGAGTGAAGAGGATGAGATGTCAGTTTGTCAGCATGGAAATGAAGGTGAAAAAAGGCAATCCTATTCTGTTTGTTATAATGGAATCCCTAAAATGTTTACCCAGGGGAAGTCAGTAGGACTTTGGAGGTCTCGCTGCAGATGGTGGTCAACTCGTCATTTCAGCAAGAGCATCCTTGCATCAGAAATTGGTGCCGGTACCTATCTTTCGTCTCTATAAGCTGACACATATATTAAGTGATCTTGATCACTCTATCCTTAAATTGCATATCTTTGAACTCCTTATACTGGTTCCACAACCGACCTGTGAGCAAGGGACATGTTTCCCAGCGAGATTTATTTTTCCGACCTCTCTAATCATCTCTGTGAGACTATGATCCACATGCCAATTAATGCACTCATTATATTTTGAAATTACTGGAGCATGATAGAATATGACAATAATAGAATGTTGGTCTATCTAGTTAACATGATTGAATAGGGTTTTGTCAAGCTGTCTTTGTAAGGCCGCGACCTAAAACTAAATCTACATGACGCCTTTATGGTTTTTTTGCAACAGGTGATTGGCAGCTCCTAACTTACAAGGCAGCATGTGCGTCCCACATGTATGGACAGGACTTCGGGTATGTTGCGAAGGCATATACTTGCATACAAAAGGAAAATAACAGGGACTTGTCAATGTTTTTGCGACAGCACATGCAGAATTCCCTCGGACTCTATTCACAGCTCCAAAGAGGGAATAACTAATGTATGTATTTCCCATCAGCCAAGGAAAAAAAAATTAAAATAATATTTTGTTTTCATTTTTGTGCAATAGAAATTGCAATTTTTTTCCCAGGTGGTGAATATTTGTCAACATTTCATTGCATGAATTCTTAAAAGATTTCTGCATACAAACGCGTCATTATTTTTTCCTCCACTGAGTAATGGGTTTAATAAAAGCTCTTGTAACAATGTAAATTCCAATTTGGATGTGGAAATGTTATATTTCAATTTAATTTACAGTGAAATGAAATGGTTTCTTCTTAGCAGCAATATATTACAATTACATTACACTACAAAATATACTAAAAGGGCTCAGTGCCCTTGTTACTGTTTACATAGACACAAAACACTGTGGTTTGGGGTAGTGTAATGGCAGCCCAGCCCAGACCATGACACAGAGAGTTGCAAGGGCAGCAGAGAAGGGATGGGGTTGTCTTTTTTGCTGGGATGCATTTGACATTGAAGGGTTGGTTTAGGAGAAAATGATCAGCACAAGTTTTGGTGAGGCTGCAGGCTATGGGGAGTAGGCATCTGGCGCTGGCACTGCCCATGCAAGAACATCTAGTGCTTAGGCTGCCCGACCCCTACGCGGGGCAGATCGAGCGCCACATGATGCATGGGTGACCCTGCACTTGCGTGGGGTAAATCCGAGCGCCACCTGGTGCTTGGGCGACTCCACTGCGCGGGGTAGACCCCAAATAGTGTTAATATTACAAATAATATTATTTGTGTTATAATTATTTTTATTATGATTAAGAGTATTAATATTACAAATAGTATTATTTTTATTTTTTCTATGATTAAAAGTATTAATATTAAAAATATTATTATTTGTGTTATAATTATTTTTATTTTTATTATAATTAAAAATCTGGGCGCGTCCACGCACACATCCAAGTTGGGCCTGGACGCGTCCACGCCCAACCCCAAGGTAGGCGTAGGCATGGGCTTGTCCT
>Ga0325414_1002009_pt1 | contig 20250 bp, 12 predicted proteins | sample PopdelMetagenome_8_FD_206183 | JGI IMG/M metagenome (GOLD analysis project Ga0325414, IMG submission 206183) | Populus deltoides microbial communities from Bellville, Georgia, United States - Leaf-PdKOR-R3 | ecosystem: Host-associated > Plants > Phyllosphere > Phylloplane/Leaf | place: USA... | reverse complement strand
TATATAAGATTTATAATATATATATATATATATATATATATATATATATATATATATATATCTTCTCACAATACTACATGTAAAATCCGATTAAAACTTTTGTCAAGTAACAAATGAAAATAAAGAATTAATCTAGAAATAAAATGGGTTAAATTAGATAAAAGAAATTTAATTAATATGAGAGGGGTTGATACGAACCAAGTCAGATCCGAATTTAGTCTTAAAATATCTGCTGATTAATTTTGCGAGATTAGACATATTTCTTAAATCGTACATCGTATCGAAATGAAATTTTATAGGGAGATACTAGACACATGGAACTATATTGTGGTAAGTGTTCCAGTCATATGGATTTCAGGAACATATTATTTAAGAGGATCAAAGTTACTAGATGAATCTTTTCAAATCTTACGAAAGAATTGGAATAGAAACCAGCCTCAAAATAACCCAAATGAGGGATAAGAACAACCCCTGTCTAACACCCAAACATCCCACCTCATTTAAGAGGGGGAATAAATGCAAGGTGTCCCTTTCTCTTTTCAAAAACCAACCAGCAGCTTGCAATAATCTCCTTTTTCTCAAAGAGAAACCCCATAAACCCAATTGCATGTACCCCTCTTAAACATTAGAGAAGATAAGAGAGTTAAAGAAAATATAAATGGTTGAAACCATGGAAGGAAGGGGAGTGAAGGAGGCTAATTGGTGCAGCTGGAGAAGGAAGGAAGAAAAACTAAAGGTAAAGAGGAAGAAGAAGAAGAACTACATAAGAAATCTGCCTAGGACAACCTAAAATCGTGAGGTAAGGAAAGAACACCTCATTACTTGCTTCTTGGAATTTCAGGACAGAAAAGAGAAGAAAACCACAAGGGTTTGGCTAGGGTTCTTACACCTATTACTTGAGGGGACTAGATAGAAAGATTAATGGGGACCTATTCCATAAACACTGACAAAAAGAAATGGATGAACATGATAAAGAAAACCTAGACTAAGGGCTGGCCAAGGAAGTAATGGAAAAAGATGAAATGAAATGATAAAACCTGAAATTTGTGACCTTGTTTAACTCATGGAAACATGCATGAGCTGAGGTAAAAATTTGTGTTCATGATAATGTGTGGATTTAGCATGCATGAGTGAAGAGTTGTGTGAAAATAAAATGTAAGAATGTGTAGAATTGTGATCTTGTTGAACCCTTAAAATGATATTTAAGCTGAAATAGAATCTATGTTAATGTTAATGCTTTGATTTTGTTATGAGATTGATGAATTTACAAGAATATAGATCAATGTGTGATAAATCATTTGTGGTTGATTATGGTCTATGTTCAATTTGGTTTGGGTGTGTATAAGATAAGGGGAAAGCCTAGCATAAACCTTATGCTTAGACGTTGGAGAGATTAAGAAAGAAATGACTTGATTGTCGCTGCCGATTTCTAAATCAGCAATGACATGGATTACGTCAACGACTTCTAGTTCGGCAATAATGCAATTTTCATCAATGATTTCTAAACAAATAATGGATGAGCGCGCTAATGATTCCAGCGTCAACCGTGGAATTGGACCGCTTGATGATTTCAGAGTCGGTAACGACTCAGTTTTCGTCAATGATTTTGGTATCAACAGTAGGATGTGTGCGCTGATGAATTCAACGTCAGCCGTAGAACAAGATCGCGCTGATGATTTCTAGGTTGACAACGACTCAATTTTCATCAACGATTTTGGTATCAACAATAGGATGGGTGCATTGATGAATTCTGCGTTAGCTGTAGTACTAGACTGCGTCGATAATTTCTGGGTCGGTAGCGACACAATTTTGTAAATGAATTCTGAGTCAACAATAGACTAAGCGCGCTGATGATTTCATACGTCAGTCGTGGGACTGAATTGCGCTAACAACTGTGTCACCAGCTAAGTTTTTGTTGATGAATTTTGTGTAACTAGCGAATTCGTTTTTGCTGTTGAATTATGTGCCAGCGAGTTAGTTTTAGTTGCTAAATTTTATGTCACCAGCAAATTAGTCTTCATCGTTAAATTTTGTGTAACAAGCGAATTAGTTTTTGCTGCTGAATTCTGAGTCACTAGTGAGTCAATTTTTGCTGCTGAATTCTGTGCAACCAGCAAATCAATCTTCACTGCCTTATTTTATGTCACCAGCAAAAACTATGTCACCAACGAATCAGTTTTCACTGCCGAAATCTGTGTCACCAGCGAATTAGTTTTTGCTATTGAATTCTAAGTAACCAATGAATCAATTTTCGCTGTCGAATTTTATGTCACCAGCGAAGCAGTTTTCGCTGTTGAAGTCTGTGTAGCCAGCGAGCAGCTTTGGCCAATGATTTTCTGCGACAAACTTCCATATTAGAAATGACTTAAATGCTTATAATAATTTCATTGTATGATTGTGTAATATGTGGAACACTCGAATGTGAACATGTGTATTCTTAAAATATATATGGTGACGAGTTATGTGATTTCCGAATACAAATGTGTTGATTTGTGATTATTAGCGTGTTAGGTGGTGCAACCGGTATTGGACCTTCGATAGGACAAGGACACCCCACAGAAGGAACAATTAGGTGACTTCCACCCCTTTCTAGCATAATGTTAGTTTCTGAAGTGAATACTAAATTATTACGAAATGTTTGATGAGTATTACAAATGATCTGCTATTATGATATAGTAAATGTTAAACTGTTATGGAGTGCTTGTATGAGTATTACGAAGGACCTATTATTGTGCGATAATGAATGCTAAGCTGCTATGGATTGGTTGTATAAGAATTACGAAGGATCTATTTTTATATTATATTGAATATTAAACTATTACGGAATGGTTGTATGAGTAATTTGAAGGATCTATTGTGGTGTCGTACTAAATGCTAAATTATTATGGAATGTTTATTGAGTATCGTGAAGGATCTATTGTTGTGTCATATTGAATGATAAACTTTTAGGAATGATTGTATGAGTAATTCGAAGGATTTATTATGGTGTCATATTGAATGCTAAATTGTTACGGAATGTTTGTTGAGTATTATGAAGGATCTATTGTTGTGTTATACTGAATGACAAACTGTTATGGAATGGTTGTATGAGAAATTCAAAGGATCTATTGTAGTGTCATACTGGATGCTTAATTGTTATGAAATGTCTGTTGAGTATTACAAAGGATCTATTATTGTATTATATTGAATAATAAACTGTTACATAATGGTTGTATGAGTAATTTGAAGGATCTATTATGGTGTCATATTGAATGTTAAATTGTTACGAAATGTTTGTTGAGTATTATAAAGGATCTATTGTTGTGTTATACTAAATGATAAACAGTTACGGAATAGTTGTATGAGTTATTCAAAGGATCTATTGTGATGTCATACTGAATGCTAAATTATTATGGAATGTTTGTGTCACACGTCAAAATCCGCGCGGCGTCGGCTAGCGATTTTTTTCTTTTGTTATGCTTGATTTGATTGGTTCGTTGGAGTTGCCACCTAGTAATTTATTGAAGGCTACTAGCAAATCGGTTGTACTAGTCTTGTTAGAGATTCACGAGTAAGGGACTGGTTGTGGTTAGGGAAGGTATTAGCACCCCTAACACACCCTACCTGAGGTAAGCTGCTTCGTGGCATTGATGTGTTAAAGAAGTTTTAATAATTATCTTTTTATCCGATATTAGAAATACGACTTACGTGTAAGTTCATAATTCTTAACCGTGAGCAAATCAAAATATTAAATTCTTCTTTATTCTTTGCAATTCTATCATAAATAAAAAGAAACATCCATAAAACAAATACAAATACACACATACATTATCACTATATTTCTTTTCTTTTCTTTTCCTCTTTTTTTTTTGTTACATCAACACTACAAAATTGCACAAAATCAAAACTAAACAAAAAAACATACATTAAACACTGTTAAAACTACAAAACAGACCCAAAACATCCTGGAACAGTGTTAGGAAGCCTTCTGGAACCACTGGAATAGTGGTGGCGTGTTGCCCAACGCGCCACCGCTACTGGCGGCTCGTGGATTTTAGTTTTTATTTCCTTTGTTTTTGAAATCTGCTTCGGTTTTTTCTTTTTAGATCTGCCCCGTTTCTCTGCCTTCTCCTTCTTCAGATCTGCTTCACTGCGGGTCGGTTTGTTATGGGTTTGTCTTCTTCTCCTCTGTTTTAGGTGACAGATCGGGCGGTGCTGCAGTGTGCAAAGGGCGACGATGGATCTGTGGCGACACTACTGGCTGACAGTGTGGATGGCGCTGATGGCTCTGTGGGCGTGCCGTTGGCTGGTCTTCACCCCTGTCGATGGTAGCATCCTGTGATTGCTGCGAGTCGGTGCTTCGCCAATTGAAGAGGGAAGATTTGTTGGCGGTGCTCTGCAAGGCTGGTTGAAGGAGGTGAAGAGGTTGCTGGCTGTTGAAGCTCCGATGGAGGATAGGGGAGAGATCGGCTGGCCGAGGAGAGATGGGGCTGCTGTGCTGTCGGCTGAAAATGAGAGGAAATGGGGAAGATCGGCTGTGGGTTCTGAAGGAAAAGATGGCTGGTGTCTTGTCGGGCTGAAAAAGGATGGGGAACGGTTGAGAGGGGAAGATTTGTGGGAATGGGGCGACTCTGGTTTGTTTTGGCAGAGATGACCGGAGGAAAGCTGAAATGCTAAGGGGTCCTTGGCTCTGTTCTGAAAACAACCATCAAGGACCCCGGGAGACAGCGACTTTTTTTTACTAGTTCGGGGGGGCGGCTGGTTTGTGTTGGTTGAGATAAGTTTAGGTTTAGGTTTTTTTGTATTTTTCTTCAATTTGTAAAATTACCCCTCCTCTCCTTTGTGTGTGTTGAAAACCAGTATTTATAGGCAAAAATATTGCGAAGTTTTCAAACACAGTCCTTCAACTTTTTTTTTTGTAAATTTTGATTTTTCTTATTTTTTGTATTTTTTGAAAACGAGCAATATCAACATTGACTCAATGAGGAAAATCAATGATTTTTAAAAATAACGCGTTAAAAGTTGAATGCGTTCCAAATATCTTTGAAAATTTAAATTCTATTGAGATGATGTTAAAAATGCTAAAAACGATGCAAATATATTTAAAAATGTATTTTTTTGGATTTTCAATGTTTTTCGCTATTTTTGAATTTTTCTGAAAATTTATCAAAACATGGGTCAAAAATTGGGTAGCAACAGTTTGAATGAGTATTATGAAGGATCTACTATTATGACATAGTGAATGTTAAATTATTATGGATTGTTTGAATGAGCATTACGAAGAATATATTACTATGTTATAATGATTACATAAATTTTCTATGAAACGTTTGATAAAATTGGTGATTATCTTCGGCTAATGGCATCCGAGACAAATGGCTGGGTTGTGATTGATGATTAGCTTTGGCTAATGGCATCCGAGAGGGATGTCCAGGTTGTGTTTGATGATTAGTTTCGGCTAATGGCATCCGAGATGGATGACCGTGTTGGGATTGATGATTAATTTCGGCTAATGACATCTGAAATGGATGGCCGAGTTGCGTTTGATGATTAGCTTTGGCTAATGGTATCTTAGAAGGATGGCCGAGTTGCGTTTGATGATTAGCTTCAGTTAATGACATCTTAGAGGGATGGTCGGGTAGTGATTGATGATTAGCTTCGACTAATGACATCTAAGACGAATGGTCGAGTTGTGATTGATGATTAGCTTTGGCTAAGGACATTTTAGAGTGATGCCCGGGTTGAGTTTAATGGTTAGTTTCAGTTAACAACATCCGAGATGGATGACCAAATTTAAGTATTATAATTAGCCTCAGTGATAGATAGAAGGGTGGTATTACGTAAGTATGGGAAAATGAAAGAATTATACTCTTTTAGGCTATGAATGAAAAACAACCGTTAATATTGCTTTAATTATGTTTTTAAATTGCTTATAATGTTTGAAATTATCTTGTGTTGTAACAGGGACGTTACACCAACAAGGTGCGTAAGGAAATCCGTTCCACGACCCATACATTTTGAAAAGAACTATATATATTTGCATGATATGAGTGTTATGTATTTTGTAAGAACGAATGTACTAGTTGAATAGTTGTCATTCGACACTTTTGAAATGACTTGTATCGATAATTGTAATGGAACACAGTTGTGAATGTACGAATGTGTAAATATGATGTTATGAACATAAGTATGTGGCATTCTCTTTTATGAGAATGTTGTATTGTGAAATCACATGAGTATTGCACTACACTCAAAGATGAATTTTGTTACGATAAATCTTTGAATACTATTGCGAGAATGTGTACTATCATTTTTTTATGGGATGTTGATTTATATTATCCTATGTGGATTGTGCCTTGCTAATGAATTAAATGTATTTATAAATTCACAGAATGATATTGTGAAAAGCATCGAGAACCTAACGACTTACAAAAAAAAAATCACCACTGATTTTGGCTTTGAAAAAGCCGAGTTGTTACAATAGGACTAGTGCCCTCGTTAATGGGCTATTGGAAAAATTAGTAACTTTAGTTAATGGGACTAGTGCCCTGGTTAATGGGCAATTAAAGAAACTATTTACCCTGATTAATAAGACTAGGGTCATGGTTAATAGGCTATTGGAAAAACTAATTATCCTGATTAATGCTAGTCGAAATTAATAGGAAATCAAAGAAACTAGTTTCCCTGATTAATGGATTATTGAAGAAACTAATCATCTTGGTTATTAAAACTAATGCCCTAGTTAATGGGCAATCAACGAAATTAGTTACCCTAATTAATAGGACTAGTGCTATAGTAAATGAGTAAATAGAGAAAAGAGTTAATTTAATAATAGAACAAATGCTTGGTTTGAGCTACAGAGAATATTGGTATGTCTTTAAATTGTATTAATTGCACTAACTTGTAAGGTTAAGGGTAAAATAATAAATTAACTATTTAATAATTGATGTGGTAAATATATATAAAAGATAATCGCAAATAATTATTATGTATAAAGCTAATTGTATTTGGTATTAAATAAATTTTTAGGTACCTCATAGCATCATGTCGAATAATAGAACATGTATTTGGTATTAACACTAACATGTAACGAAACAATATGTATACGAGTTTGGTTGTGTTGATAGATTAATGATTGGGTATTCAATTAGCCCCATCGACAAAATTTAACTAAAAAAAACATGTGATTTAAGCATGTCTTACAAGTATAAGAGTAATGGAATGTTGTATGATAAATTATAAACAATACAAAAGGACATGAAATAAGTGGAATGAATAATGAATCGAGTATATTTCTCAATATAACAAGGGTGTTACATGGACTAAAATGTATAAAATTGGTTTTGATCATATAATTGTTTAATATAATTTATTTTGTAATTTTATGTATTTCTCAAGTAAATTCCTTTGAGAATATCTATATTTTAGGGTCACTGAGCTACCCATTATTATAGAAAAGAATATTTGTACTTTCAGAAAAAGAAAAACTTATAAATAGTTAATTTGGATGTAATTTTTAATAAGAGTTGTAATAAATTATGTACATTTATAAAATTGTTGAAAGGCTGTTAGGACTTTCCTTTTTATATATATATATATATATATATATATATTACCACATTTTCGATGGGTTCAAACCTTATAAGGTTGTTAGAACACTAGGTCGTGACATCACAATCTTAATTGCATTTTGAATCTTAACAACTAAAATATTAATTTATTTCATGTCATCACACAAAATGAGGTTTATAATGTGTACACAACATTTATCATGCAAATGCTTATATATATGGATGTAATTTTTAGTAAGAGTTTTCATAAATTGTGTACATTTATAAAATTATTGAACACACACACACACAACACATTTTTTATGGGTTCAAACCTTACAAGTTTGTTAGAACATTGGGTTGTTACATCACAAACTTAATTGCATTTTGAATCTTAACAACTAAAACATTAATCTATTTCAAACCATCACACAAAATGAGGTTTACAATGTTTGCACAACATCTAACATTCAAATGCTTATTTAAAAATATATTAGTTGGCCAATCTTTCATCACATTGTTCAAAAATGAAATAGTTACATTATTAGAGCTTACACTGTCTGCTATAATAGTCAAAACTTTATCAATCCCCCACTCTAATAAATAATTCTCAATAACTTGACTAATTTTCTCAGCTATATGATTGGAAACTTGATAAAAATTAAGAGTTATTTTATGCAAATTTCTCTCATTATCAATCAAATGAGCTATTATACACATATAGTAAATGTTTTGGGCTATGTCCATATATCAGTTGTTAAGCACAATCGTTGACCCCTAAAAGTTGTCCTTAATCTTTCCTTCTCTTCAACATAAACTTTTAAAAATCTCTTATAATAGTGACACAAGAAGGAATGTCAAATCTAGGTTGCATGGTCCTAGAAAATAATCTAAATCACTGACCCTCTATAAAATTAAAAAGCAACTCATCAATTATAACCATTTTTGCTAATGTTTGTCTACATTCATCATAATTATAACCTATTGCCTTAAGAGTTCTCATATTTTGGTCTCTCGATTCACCTTTTTTCTTTTTAGGTTCTAATACCCAAACTTTTTGCTTCATATCAACCACAAAAGGAAACTTTTTGCATACTATCAAATGACTCCACATATTACTTGTGCAATTAAGAATAGTATGACATGTATAATCTTGTCCACAATATAGGATCAACATCAAATTTTGTAAAGTGATCCCTAATTTATAATTTTTTTTCTATCATCAGAATTTCTTTTCCTTAATGTAAGGACTCGAGGCTAGTGTTTAAAGTTGGGGTATTGGTTGATGTTGGGGTAGTGCCAATGGATGATGCATTTTGATTTTGAAAGTTTTCCATTTATAATTACCAAATGAAAACATGTTAACAATTATAATTGATAATGAATCTGAAGTGTATTTTCGTGCTTCTGTAATATATGTTTGACACTTAAATTTGGAAGGATGCAATTCCAAAAGTTCACATAAATCATTGATCAAATTGTTCATGGATATATGAGGCATAACATCTTCTATTCATTATTAAATGCTATAAAATAATAATATGATGCTAGTTAAATTTCAGTCTATTCCATATCCAATTTAGAGTAAATACTGTTAAAACACTTTAGACTGGAAAGTTACTTCATAGTAGTACTATGAATCTAGTTTACCAACTTTCTAGAAGATTACCGAATATTACCATCCATCTTGTAGGTAACAATGAATGTCTAATTCACTTTTCTATCTTCTTCGTATAGGAATGCTAGCAGCAGAAGCAACACTTGCTTCAATCCTTTTCATAGATTACTATAGCATGAAATTCATTTTTCTTTCTCGTGTGGACAATATATGCCATTTTTTTAAAGTTACTATCAGTTTGGCAGCCAAACACTAATGAAACCACTATATGCTTAGTTTGCTTAAGGATGTGTTTATACAGTGCACAATGATTAATATGGTCCATTGATTGTACAAAAACTATTGGTAATATGGAGTTCGATTGAGTATATTGTCCACGGGTGTTTGTTTAAGTTGCATATGTAGTGAACTCTTTTATTCTGAAATATAATTTTATTGTTGTAGGCTTTTGAATATGGGTTATTCCTGGAATGGCCATTAGTGTATTAGAACAATAAGATTTCACCTCATTGGTTTTGTACTTTAATAATTTATTGCTTGACTTCTTGACCTAATTGATTATAAAAGAAAAATCCATTGTGATATTTATTTCATTTTTTTTTGTTAGTATTGAAATAAACAGGTAAAAATATTCACTTAACTTAAGTTCAGGAAAATAAAAAATAGCAAACGATAAAAATATACAATCAAACAAACAAGCTAACAAATAGGCAAGAAAAAAATCTCTTACTTTTTCCGACTTGAAAATATTAATATCAACAAATTATGCATATTTCAATCAATAATGAAAACCGATCCATCTAGAAATCAGAAACATATGTTAAAGAAACTTGCTTAATCTTCAATTTCAAATACAAATACTCCACCTTGCAAGATTTTATAGACTTTTTATTTTACAGCAACAATCATAATTCTCAATTCGATAATTGGATCAAGCTATAAATTTACCCAGAGTTTCTCAAAATATTGTTCTATGTTGGGGTAAAATTTCAGGTCAATCGAAGTTCGGAAAAGCCTTGAAATATAGGTCAGAACAAATAATACAAGTTTTGTTATTTACTTTTTTTTTACTTGTGGACTTTCTATTTGACAAGGATCCTTTTCCTATAAAGATGTGACAACTTGTTTTGAGAATTTTCTAATTTTACAAGGATTTTTAATGGGCTGCAACATAATTTCCAAGTGTGAAAAAGATTCATTAATATTCCAAAATTCTTTTCTTATAAGGATTTCTTATTCATCCTAACTACGCAAGGAAAGAAGAGCTAGTGGTATTTAATGATAGATTGGTTAGCATATTTTGGAGAGTTTTTTAATCCTACAAGGAAGGTTAAAGGAAGACAATAAGAGTTTTCATGTTTTGTTAAGATTCTTTAAAACTACACTTAATTATCCTAGACAAATAAGAAAACTAAATGGAATGCAACTTCAACAATCAATTTCCTAGCTTGTTTTGGATATCTATAGGTGGCAATAAAGACCTTAGTGTTTCTAGGATGAGAATCTCATTCATGATATTATTTAAACTAGAAAAATTATCTATTTTATGTTATTTTGTTTAATTAGATGCATAGACTTTAGTTTATATGTTAGATTTGTTATTTTTATTATTTTCTTCATGTTTGAGTTTAATTAACATACTTTAGATTTATTGTAAGTGTGTCAATATTAGCCCACAAGTTTTGGATCTATTAGGGTTGCTAAATGAACCATTATACAAGGTTTTATAAGCTGAAATTTTCAGCAGTGATGGATTTATGAAATAAACTTATGTTTGCATGATGGAACACGTTTTCTGTGTTGTTACAAAGAACACATTTTACTTATCAAGATATAATTGACCATGTAGCGACTTTCTTATACTTCTCTTCTCAAATATGTATTCGTTTGGTGGGGGTTTCTTGTTCCAATAGTAGTGGTGTCTTTAGACATATTTTCATTGTGCCATACTTCTATCAAACCTGATTTCTTGGCTTTTCAAGAGTTGTATCATCTTTGTTATGAGTTGTTTGACCATTTAATCAAGAGGTCTATATTATTGGGTGTGGTGTGTGGGAGCTTGGGAGGGGGTGATTGGTTTGCTAATTCTAGAGATGAAGATTGAAACTTTGAAAAGTTGGGTATGGCATGTGGGAGCCAGTGAGTGAGAGATGGTGGCTGGTTTGTTAGGGACAAGACCTAGGGTTAGAAATTAGAAAATATTTTTATATTATTTATATACCCCCTACTTTTTTATTTTTATCTGAATAGGTTCAGTTCGGTTAGAGTATTTCGATTTCAACCTTATGAAATCAAAACCGAACCGAACCAAATGTTCTTTAAATTTTTTAATTAATTTAATTAGTTTTTTTTTCACGATTCAGTTTTTTCAGATAATTTTTTTGTTTTCTTGATTTAATTGTTTTTCTGTTTTTTTTTACCCCTGGGCATAATGTCATTTTTGTGGTGAAACCTAAACAAATGGAAGGGCACTTTAGGGGTTTCCACCTAGTTTAGGCAAGCGTCGATTTTCTTGTTTTAACAACCAAACAATTTCCTAGGTACGTAAAATGTGGACACTTCACCCAAGTTACTCTTCAGAACCCAACATCACCCTGGAGCACGTTCACACTGGAAAACATTGATGAAGAAAATGTCTACTGTGGGTTTTTTTTTTTTTTTTGTAGTTCTCTCTTCTCACTATCGCTGCTGCTTTTGGATTCCAAGTCAAAAGAGTCAGTCAAGCCAAAGCCCTCTCAACGTGCCCCACGAGAAAGTGAAACAACACCCCCGTTGTCCCCTCAGATTACTTTCTTTTCTATTTCAAAATCTCTCTCAGTCTCATTCCTAGATCAGTTGGTGGGGCAGCCTATGTTTCTTTTGTCAGGATTCTCTTGCATGACAACAAGAGACCAGAAACAAAGAATTAAAATGGAAGTCCCACTTATAATAAAATATACAAAACCCAGAGAATCCCTACTCTCAACTACCTACCATACCATTCCATCTATAAGGAGCTTCCCATTGATTTTGCTTTCTCATATTGAAGTCATCAGCTAGTTATGGCTAGAGCATCTCAAGACTCTTCCTCCAAGTGGCACTCCCACTGGACCAAAAAGGTTGGAAACGAAGATGATGAAGTTCCAATCTTTAAGTCCTCAAACACCATTGAAGAAGAAAAAATGGAAAATGTTAAGAGCCATGTTGGAATGTCAACCCCAAAGAAAAAACTACCAGCAGTAGCAGTTGCTAGGCTCCGATCGGTTCTTGCAGCCCTTGGTAAGAACCAATCAAGCCTCCCACTGGGGCTTGGATCCCGAGTTGTAGGTACCCTTTTTGGATATCGCCGTGGTCATGTCCATTTTGCATTTCAAAAGGATCCCAATTCACCCCCAGCTTTCCTTATTGAACTTGCTACACCAATAAGTGGATTGGTTAGAGAGATGGCATCTGGGTTAGTTAGAATTGCCTTGGAATGTGACAAAAAGAAAGAAGAGGAAAAGAAAGCTGTGAGATTGCAGGAAGAACCAATGTGGAGGACTTATTGCAATGGTAAGAAATGTGGTTTTGCTACTAGGAAGGAATGTGGGCCTAAAGAATGGAAGTTATTGAAAGCTGTAGAGCCAATTTCAATGGGTGCAGGGGTTTTGCCAGGGTGTGCAACTGAGGCTGGAGCTGATGGTGAACTCATGTATATGAGAGCTAAATTTGAGAGAATTGTGGGCTCTAGAGATTCTGAGGCTTTCTACATGATGAATCCTGATAGCAATGGAGCTCCTGAGCTCAGTATCTATCTACTTAGAGTCTAAAGTCCAGTCATTTATATTTCCTTTTTTTGTTTTTTCCTTAAGGTAAGCTAGTGATGCTTGCTCTCTCAAACTATATATATATATATATATATATATATATATATATATATTTCCTTTTCTGTTTGTTCTTCTACTTCGGAGAAACTGGGGAAGTGGGCTTGACCTGTATTTTGTTAGTTATAGGTGGAGGGAGAATACTTTAGATTAGAACATGATGGATATGGATAGGTGGGGGTCATGATGGTGTGTATACATATAGTTTTTCTTTTATCTTTTTAGCAAGTTACTAGATTTGTTACATGTAAACCACCGCGGGGTTTTGTTTTTCAATGTAAAAAAATTACTAGATAAAAAATTCAAAGACCGTTATTGGTTTAATTAATAATTTAAATAATATCAAATGAAAAATGAAACAATAATAAATAAGTTGACAAAAGAAAAACAGAAAAAAATAAATCAAACTTGAATCTATATATATAAAAAAACAATATATTATTTTAGGGTTAAACTATATATAAAAAAAGCAAATTTAAAAAAACCATATTAAATTGAATGAGCTAAAAAACCTCGCGATCAAGAGTATAAAATTGAGATAATTTCATAAAAAAAAATTATGAAACATTTAAAGAATGAAATTGAAATAAATTAATTTTAAAAAGAAAAAAAAAGTGAATCCTCATTAACATTTGAAATTGGTGATCTTGGTTATAAACTTGAGGCTAACTCAATAAAAGACAAATCACAAAAAATAACAAAACAAAACTTCAAAAAAGAATAAAAAAATAAGAAAACATCATATTAAAAAAAAACTAAGCAAACTCTAATGGACCTCCTAAACTTGGTCTAATCTCGAAAACTTGCAACCCGTGAAATTCTGAATCCGGGTTCAATCAAAAAACTTAATTCTCAACCAATTTAATTTTCAAGAATGAAATCAATAGAAAACAATATTAAAGAAAAAACTTACAAAAGCAAAAAATAAAATAGCAACAAAAAGAATGAGAATTATATTTGAAAGAAAAAAAAACCCAAGGAGAATGAAATTAAAAATGATCCCAAATAAAATAAACAATAAAAAAATAAGGATCAAATTTAAAAGATTAAAAAAATCATAGGAAGTGAAATTAAAAAACATTTGTAATCTGATAGATTATTTACATATTAAACAATGGTAGGGGTGAAATTGACAAACATTTGTAATTTAATATATTATTTATGTATTAAAAAATAGTAGTGGGTGAAATTGAAAAACATGTGCAATTTGATGAAAAAAATTTATAATTTTATAACTTATTCAAAAATTTTAAAAATAGGAATCAACATGATAAAGACTAAATGTGAAGGAAAAAAAAAACTAAAGTGGTTGACCTTAAATTTTACAGGGTTTGGTGCAGAATTCGAGGAAAAGAGAGGAAAAAAAAAGTTATCGGCACAAAACCATAAATGCTTCTAGTACACACGACACATCATCATGTAGAGGGCATTGATATCTTCCAAACACCACTCTAAAAGGCAGTGTTTTTTTAAATAATATTTAATATATATATCAATTACAATAATATCTCTAAGCAACCTCCAAGTTTACAATTAAAAAAATATAAAATGACAAAAAAACCCTTATGAGAGAATTTTATTGTTTTTGTTTTAAAATGCATCAAAGTAATTACACAATTTTTTTTAAAAAAATAAAAGTCTAAAACACTCCTGATTGAAAGACATTAGATTTTTTTTATTCTAAAACTAGAGTAGTAATTTTACCATGAAAAAAAAGAAGAAAAAAGAAAATGACAAATCTAATCCCATAAAGAATGTTAAAAATAATTGTTTTATAGTGAAAAGACAACCTTGCCTGCAATACCTAGTTCGATGGTTTTCGTTCCAAGGGCAGATTCATAATTATACGATTACAATGAGTATTGTTTTGGGTCTTGTTGCATAGTAATTTTTTTAGAAGAATTATGTTTTTAATTAACCCTTCATACGTTGTTTAAAAAATATATAAAAAAAAATTATTCAAACATTGCTAACATATTTTCTAGTAAAACAATTAAGGAAAAATTACTCGTATAATATCTTATAGTTTAGTTGAAATTACACTTGCCTACTAAGTTTTAAAAAATTATAGATTGTATCTTAAGTCAATTATTTTTACAAATAAGATAAATTAACCAAATTACTTTTCTATATATTAAATTAAAAAATCAACTGAAAAATACATTTATTTTTCTTTATCTTTGATTAATGATTTCTCTCTCTTCCACACATCATTTTCTTTTTTTTTTTAAACACAAATCATCAAATCAACACAAAATTGTATGAAGATATGAAATTATGAAGTCTAGAAATCAACATGATAAAAACACTTCACTACATGGAAGTGAAAATTCCTTTTTCCCATAACAATCCACAGTCTTTCTATCTTTAATCCCTGTGCCCATAACAATCCCATAACAAATTCATTTTAAAATTAACAATACACTAAAAATACTGAGAAAATACTATAGCAATTTTCCTATATATTTTGGTGTGCCCTACAAGAAAGCATTTGTCTTTACTTTTTTTAATTAATATATTTTTATCCTTTAATATTAGATTTGTTTTTTTATTGGGTTATCTCACTCTCATAACACAAATAATAGGTTTGGCGGATTAACATAGTTTGTTAGGTTTGTTTTTTCTTTATTTAACTTTTTTTTTCACTTTGATCCTTTAATATTGGGTTAATTAGGAATTAAGCTTCATGATTTACTTTATTTGCTTTATATTAGGTTAATTTAGTCTCAAGATCCGAGAATAGTGCGTAATGGGTCAACCTGAGTTGACTCAGGTTGCTTTTTTTGTGTTTTTTAATTGATTTTTTTAAATTTTATCATTTAATATTAGATCAGTTATGAATTGAGATTATAATATTTTTAATTTGTTGTCTATTAGAATATCTTGGTCTCATGATTAGGGTCACGAGCTTTGATATTTTAACCTCAGTTAAATCAAGTTTTTTTTTTCTTTCAAAGAGATAATCTTAGTCTCATTTCCTTCAATGTCAAATTTTATTTTTATTGGATTGTCCCCGTCTCATGACCCAGGTTTGACAGGTTAATCCAGTTGATTTAGATTTTTTTTATTTAACTTTTTTTCTCCTAATTTCATAATTTATTACTGTGTTTGATTGAGAATTAAGTTTTATGATTTATTTCGGTTTGATTTTTACAAGATTATCCTGACTTCATGACCTGAGAATAGTGTTTGACAGGTTAACCTATATTGACCTGGCTTAATTTTTGTGCTATTTTTTAATTACTTTTTTGTATAAATTTTATCGTTCAACATTGGTCTGGCATGATCGATTAAGAATTGAGTTTTATAATTTGTTTTCATTTGCTCTTTATGGGGTTATCTTAGTCTCATGACTAGAGTCGTGAATTTAATAAGTTAATCTGGGTTAAGTCTAGTTGTATTTTTTTTTTTCTTTCTATAAGGTTATCTCGGTTTCATGACTCAGGTGATGGATTTGATGAATTAACTTTGTTTTTTATGTTCTTTTTTTAATTGATTTCTCTTTTTAGTCTAATCTTTCAACAGTGTACTAATTGGGGTTATCTTCGTCTTATAACCTGAGTCGCGAGTTTGACAGATTAACTTGGGTCATTTTTTAAGGTTATTTTTTTATTTTTTATAATTTCACTCTTCAACATTAGGTTAATTGAGAATTAGATTTTATAATTTGTTTTGATTTGTTTTCTATGAGAAAGATATCATCTTGAAATTTTTTTAGTCAAACTATGTTTTTACTATTTATCCGAGTTGCTTTTGAATCAGCAAAGTCAACCAGGTCACATCGAGTTTAATCTCCACACGGTTTAAAATTTTTTTCCACTAAAAAACATTTGTAATATATATATATATATATTATTCAACCCGAATTATTACACAAGTTAATAATCTAGTTCTTTCTAAGATGGAGCAGATTGAGAAAGCAAATTTGGAGCCCAAACCTTTGAACACAATATGAGGCCCGCCGTCGCCCTGTAATTATTGAGGAGGTTAACACATCACTGTTTGACTTTATTTCTGATGTTTAATCCATATTTTCTTGTTATGTGTTGTTTTCTTGTAACAAATTAATTATGATTTATGGTTCCATGTCCTGCAATTTTTCTTTTATTTTGCATTTGGAAATTGAAAATATTTTTTTTCTCAGTTGCTTCAAGATAAACTGCAACTATATCCATATGATCCATGTGACAAGCTGATGTACCTCAGATACACACACACTCACATGCTGGGAAGTTTGAATTTTTGTGTGTTTTCTTGGAACGGTTCTGTTAATTTGAGTTTGGTTGTTGGGAAAATATGAAGATTTGTGCTTTACTGGATTTTTTTAGTTGTTTGTTCAATTGGGTAGTTTTTAATGTGTATGGTTGCTGAGAAAATGTGGGAGTTTTTGAAGGGAATCGGTGTTTTGAGTTGTGGAATATTTTTTTGTGATTTGAATTATGCCTTTGGCACACATTTCTTTCCAATTTAAAATTAATAGTTGAAGAAGCCCAAAATAATTGGAAAAATAATCACGTGTATATATGTGCGTTCAACACTAATAATTGATAGATTTGGATAGCTGAAACCCACTAATCAAAAATATAACGGTGGTTGTTTGGATTTTTTTTTTAAATTTAATTGTAAAATTGTGATATTTAAAACAAGAACATTCTAGTGTGGTCTAATTTTTAAATAACTTAATATTAAAGGATATAATTAAAAAGAAACTAAACAAAAAAAATTAAAAAAAAAAGAAGAGAAGCAAAATACTGTTACAATAAACAATGCTTTTTAAGTATAGCTACAGTGATTTAGCCATATTTTTTTAAGCTTTGTTAATTTTAGGTTGTTTAGTATGATGTTTTAAACTAAGTGTTTTAAAAGTATTTTTGGCATGAAAAAAAAAAATAACTTAATGCTATTTTAGTATTTTTGGATAGTTTGATAGTGTTGATGTTAAAAATAATTAAAAAATTTTAAAAAAAATTATTTTAATATATTTTTAAGTAAAAAACACATTTAAAAAGTATTGTATATTAAATTACCAAACCCAAAAATTAAATGAGGGAAGGGACCTAATGCAATTTATATTATTGTTTAATTTATATCAATTTCAATCCCATGCTCATATTATTGTGGAATTTCGAAGTAAGGAAGACTAACAAAAACAGGAGTGTCGAAGAAGTGCTTTAACAAAACAAGACGGCAATTGCAGCGGGTTAATTTTTGAATCTGTTGATTTCATTGCGGAACTATTCCATTATGTTGCTCAATTGGAACTGGGTAGTGGACCAATACATTGGTGTTTTTATTTCCCTTTCCACCTTTGAACCAAACTGTCTTACAGATTTACAAGTATTGTTTTTTCTCTACTAATAAAAACTATATGGATAATGCATTTGAATACGGTGATGTCTGCTTAGTTGAAGGAAAATTACATATCTGATGTGATTCTCAAACAACAAATCTGTATCCTTTATCTAAGAAATTGAAGTCTTGCTGTATATTGTTTCATTTACTTGCATGTTATTTTGTGCTCCGAGAAAGCAATTAGGACTTGTGCATATGAAATGATTACTGTTTTTCTTTTTGCCTTCTTAGTAGAAATTAAGGGCATTTCATTAAGGACTTGCACCAAGTTCGTTTCTTTTTACCCTTTCAATTCCCCTGTTTTGCTAGGATCCCTTTTGGACCATATGTGTCACTCATCTATCCCATAAATAATAATAATAAAAAAAATCAGCATTTGGTCTAAAAGAGTAAACTGCTTCAATCATTGCTTTTAGTGCATAAATTCTGCGTGGCTTGATCCCAAGAGATTTTATTAAAGCCTCATCATAGAACTCATCAAAAGAAAATAAAAATCCAATCCCTCAGCAGAATTAGGCCTTTGTCATTCGTTGACTGCTTTTTTCCCCTTGCCACTTTGATTCTTTCTCCTATACAAAATTTCTAAAGCATCACTGTTACACCTTGCATTATTTTACAAGGATTTTTTTTTAAACATAGCACACTGGCTAAAAATCTCAGCAAAAATAACACAATTAAAAACTTATTTGTGAAAATAGCATAATTTATTAAGATGCACAGATCTTATATGCGCTATCAAGAGACACATAGGTCTTACCTACACGACCAATCGAATTTAAACACCATTAAAAAAAAAATTCTTTCTTTTTTATTCCTATCTTATTTCTCTCTTTCTTCTTCCTCCTCCTCCCCCTCCCCCACACCGCCTTCACCCTCCCTATCTCCATCTCTCTCTCCATTATAACAACTCTCTCTTTCTCTCTCTCTCTCTCCACCACATCCTTTCTCTCTCCACATGTGGTAGACACCATTGCCACCACCACTTTTGCGCACCAACATTATTCACAACACCTCTCTTTCAACAATTTCAGGTATAATCCACCCTCCCTCTATTAATTCGATGTTTTTTGAGCTAATATTTTATTATGTTAGGGTTAGGGTTTTTTTCCTGTTAGTTTAGGGTTTTGTTGATTTTTTTACATTAATTAGCTATAAAACACATCAATTGAGTTGATAAATTACATTATCTAGACAAAAAATTAATGAAATGACAATATTGATAAACTAGGTGTAGGTTTTGTTGTGTTGTTTCACATACTTTGTGAAGTATGAAATTATTATGTTATTATGGTGGTACTATTGTCAGTACTGACAATGATATAACTTATAATGAAGGAACAAATGAGTTCCTTAGTATTAGATTAGACATGTCACTAGCCTAGACATGTCACTAGCCGAACTAAAAAAATTAATATATGGAGGCATTAAATGAAATTTTTCTAAAATTAAAGTTGACTTTATTGGAGGATGAAAGTTGGGTATGTTCAAATTGTTATGTTAGTGTGCCCATTTCTAGTGATAAAAGTTTGAATTTAATAGTTAGGTTGGCCATTTAAAATAGCTTGCAGTTTTTAAAGCTTAACTTGAATAGTAAACCTAAACGATAAAACTTCTCTAGTATAGAGTTCACCTGAGTCCCAACTTACATTCAACGGATATTATAAGCATCACAGGTAGTTGGTCCATTTAGGGTAGGTGGTGATGTAATGAACCTAATATTGACTTGAGAAATTAAGGATATAAAACCTTGGTTAGGTATGACAACTACTACATTGTAACATCCCCCATTCTGGGATAAAAACAACACTCTCATGTCAACCGAAAACAGAGTAAATTTTTTTTGTTCCCTTATATATATATATATATATATATATATATATATATATATATATAATTGGTTTTAATATTA
>Ga0325414_1002008_pt1 | contig 20254 bp, 14 predicted proteins | sample PopdelMetagenome_8_FD_206183 | JGI IMG/M metagenome (GOLD analysis project Ga0325414, IMG submission 206183) | Populus deltoides microbial communities from Bellville, Georgia, United States - Leaf-PdKOR-R3 | ecosystem: Host-associated > Plants > Phyllosphere > Phylloplane/Leaf | place: USA... | reverse complement strand
ATACTCGGCAGGGTAAAAGTAGAATTCTATCCTGAATTCATTGAATTTTGCCATCATCCACCAATCAAGTATAGTGGGCATAGATTTTCTTCATGCAGAATAATCATTGCACTGGAAAAGTGTGATAAGGCCCAAAATCCAGGATCCAAAGAGCCATTTACCTTATCAAGTCGTGAAAAAAATGCAATTCCTCCCCTCTAATCAGACATTACCGACTCTACCCATAATTACAACAATAGTTCTAATATTTGGTGTTAGATATCATACCTCATCACCTTCATCTGCATATGTATTGCTGTCCTGCACGGTATGAGAATTGGGCAACCTTGCCGGGATATTTTCATTAGCCATACTTTGAGCAGTCAAAAGCTCTAATCTTTGAGTTTGAACCTCAAGTTTACGCGACAATTCATTGTTCAAATCCTTCATTTATTTGAAACAAAAATCCCAAAAAATTATATAAGAAAACTAGATGAACATATTGAATACACGTCAGCATACAGAAATAGAAAATTAATCAATAGTATAAAACATTTGATTATTCAGGGAAAAAAATTCAACTTAGACTAGATCACTAGAATAACACTCCTCAACCTCGTCAATTTCTAATCCATAACCATTTCCTGATCTAGGGAGACACATTGATTCTAAGAATGTGTAAAATACACTAGAAACAACTTAAGTATACCACCTGTAGTAAAACAATACTCTCCACACATTCTAGTATGATGGGAAGCAAGCAGATCTTCACAGTTGTTTGTCCTATTAAATACAGTTTTTCAAAATCTTATTTCTAGAAATAAGTTTAAACATCAAAATAAAGTAGGAGGTACCACCTATGTACAAGAAAAAAAATGAGTGCATTGACAACATATTATGCAAAATTTATGATCTATAACATGAACTATTCAGAACAAAAAAAAAGAAGAGGAATGGCTGTGTAATAAGCAAAAATGAGAAGTTTTAATCCAAAAATCTTTCAAACAGCTACGAGCAGACTGCACCCCCTTAAAAGCTCTTTGTTTTGCTCCTTTCATCAAAATCCAAAATCTTACTAAAGTATACACCCCATATATCCTTTTGTCTGTACAGAAACCAAACCCTCACCGAGCATTTAATCCCTATTCATCTGAATCTCAAAGAGATCAATGGAAAGAAATGGTACCATGCACCATAAACCGTAAGATTCTGACACAAGCACAATCTAAAAGTACACTAGAATCAGCTGCTTCTATACAAAAACAAGAATTGACTGAGACCTTCCCCTCTTTTCTCGAGATTAAATATAGTTATAATCCTTTCACAGGCTGCTTCCCTAAGAGGTTCGCATCCAACAAAATCACTTCACATATGATTGCTAACTCCATTGTTCATTTCAGGCTAGAGGTTACCTTTAGCTTGGAGCACTGAGATGACTCAGATGTCAAAGCATGCATCAACTCTTCTTTTTCCAATGCGAGCTGCGCCACAAAAGGGATATTGTTGACTTTACATTTATGTATTCTACTTCAGTCACTTCATAAATTATTTCATTATTTAACAGAAAAGAAGGGGGAAATTTTATCAAATGCCTAGAGCGCTTAGGCTTGCAAAGAATTGACAGTATATAAAAAACATACCTCGGAAAGTATTGTGTTAATGTTTTGAATCATTCTCATTTGATCTGATGGAATGTACACAGATGAAGCTTCAAGATTTGACTGAATATTTTCAGGTAGCATGGGAAAATCAGTAGCATCACTTCTAGGAACAGACGAAGTACCATGTGTTTCCTGGCTGGAAGTCACTGGGATGTCATCTGCAATTGAAATGAAGAAGAAAACCATGAATAATGGGAAAAGGAAAAGACTTTGAAGAACAAATTGCAAAATGATTCATTGCAGTACGGCAGTAACCAGAGTGAATATTATCTGAGGTTGTACAATGGTTTTACAGGAAAAAGGGAAAATAGTATACACCAAGAAACCAATGCCCAACACAAAAATTGAAGCTCAAACATACTCGTCCAGAATAAAATGTTGATGAAAACAAGAACAAATAGATAATCCCCCACATCTATAAGATGTCAAAGCTATCCTATCCCAGAATTCGATAATTAGAAACAAAAAAATGTTTTGCCATCAACCAATGAAGCTAAATCTTGATCCAATTCCATATTGTTTTTCTATTTAAGCTAACAACCCCCCCCCCCCCAACTGTTTCAAAAAGGACACGGGAGATCAATAGGTCTCAAGGAAGCAGTCAAAATGTTTAACAAAAAAGCACACCAATAAAGTGTCTGAATTTTTGTCTCTATAGAGTCTATCAAAGCATTCAAATGTGAGAAGAAACATGCAGCAGCATTTCCAACGAATTCCTGAAGTTCCTTAACAGAACAGAAGGCTCAAAGACTGAACAACCAAAAAAGCTCAATCATCATTTCCAACAAATATGACCCATTTTGGAAGACGAACCCCCCCCCCTTTTTTTTTTAAGTGAAGACACAGCTTACAGCATCCACTATGCAGTAACATTTTGAACAGCATAACATCAATTCCAAGAGAACTATCATTACCTAAATCTTCTGTCGATGTTGCTACATTTTTTTTCTCAGCACTCCTGCTTACACCTGGGGACTTTTCAGTTACAGAAGCTTTACGTAGCTTGGATTGCAATAGTTTCTTCTCTGTGTCATAAAAATGATGATTAGTTACGTAGAAACATTAAAAGCATATACAATATATGTGAGATAATTAATTATTTCATTTTTCACCGACAAATAAAATCACTCATTGATGGAAATACTTAACAGAACTGAAAAAAAAATCAATTGATCTGAAACATGGCCTTAAAAAAGAAATTACAATAAGTATATTCTGGAATCATGCAAAATAATTATGTGGACCATACTGGGTTAACAGTTATACGAGTTCTTGAACTTCAAAAGGCCCAATCCTATAGCAGTTTTAACAAATGATGTATCTCCATAATCAATATGGAGATGATTACGAGACTCCCGTGAAGTAAATATGCTTTCATCAGCATCATAAAATATCAAGACAAAGAAAGCTTGTTGTTAGCAAATCTTTCATTTATCAGCTGGAAGGATGGGTTATGCTTGGAAATGAATACTGCAAGCTGTTTGCAAAACTCTCTTCAACCTGTCTCTTTTATAAATGGTACTCATCTGAGTTTTTTAAAGAGGACAATGACAAACTGAAGAAGAGAATAAACCAATCAACTGTACTTCTTATTAATGATATAAAGGTCCTTTCAAAGTAGTTTGAGGAAGTCTTAGCAGACTTCTTGATTTTGCTTCTCGAAGCAATGCACCACTCTGTTAAGTCAGGAAGTTTTTATTTTGAAACTTTTTATAGAGAACTACCAGTTGAAGTACACAGTGTGTGATAAATTTCTTTCTTATTAGGTTTCATTCGTGAATGCAAACATAGGAGGATCTACAGTGGTGTCCCTCTTTTGACACCTTTCCTGATTAAATTTAACTAAGTTTGGACCAGACCTTTTTTTTTGTTATGAAAAAAATGATATTCACGTGCCATGATCGTGTTTTGAAAAGGGAAGAAAAATCCGCAACTCGGGTTATAGATCTGATTAATCAAATAAGTTAGTTTTATTTAAATTAGACGATAAAAAAAAGGCAACTATAGCAAAATGGACATTTAAAAAAAAATGATCATGATAACTTGGAAAAAAAAATATTTTTTTCAAAATGGGACAAATTATATAGCTTAATTCTCAACCCATTAAATATAAAAGGATGAAATGGGGTACAAAAATAACCTAAAAACAAAAGGTTTGGTCAGGTCAAGTTAGCATGCCAAACTTATAACCCCAGTAATCCGGGTCGAGACACCTGAATTATCCTGCCCACTTTTTATTTTTTATATTTAGTCAAATAACAAATTATCCCTCAGTTGACCTGATAATAACAAAAAAAACCATTATGAAATAATGAAAAGCCCTTGGCGCCAGTTTTAAAATTTTTGCTTTCAAGATTATTTTGGTCGTTTCACTATGCTTTATATATATATATATATATATATATATATATATATGGTCAAATGCAAACCGCCCCTTAGCTGACCTGATAATAATGAAAAACCCATGTGAAAATACAAAAAAGTCGTTGGACATCAATTTTAAAAATTTTGTTTTCAGGGGTATTGGGTCGTTAAACTGTGCTTATACTTGTTAAACCGTGCTTATACTTTTGAAATGGGAAAAAACTTATTTATCTCTGATCAATTTGGTGATGGCTAATGCGGCTTGTAAAAAGACCTTAATGCCCTGATAGCTAGTTCAATATTTTTGGGTGTGAAAGGCAAAGATCTCACTACATTGTTCCTGTTCCAGTGAACAATGCAAATAGATCTATGTCTAAAGTGTTTTTCCATGCCTAAACTTTTCTTAATAATTTTATTGATAAAACTAGTTCTTTAGATTTTCTAACAAGTGGATAATATATCAAACGGTTTAGGAGAAATGACTTCCTCATTGTAACACTTCTCATCCATAACGGTTACAAAGTGGCATGGCATATGTTTATTTTAGTTTTTAATAGACCAAATATTTCTTTTGCTAATCCATCTAGTTCATCATCCCCCCATTTCCTCACTCCCCACTCTTTTCTTAGAACTCATTTTAGCATAAAAAAAAACATATATAAAAGCAATAAGAACTTCAACAGTGAACAAAAACTACGTGTGAATACCTTCTTGGAGAGCATCAATTGTTGACTGCAAATCCTGACGATCTTTCTCCAGGCTGGACATTTTCTTTCTACAGGATTCAATTTGGATCATAATTGTTAAATGTTGTTTCAATTAAGAAAACATAGAAAAAAAGGCAATTGGAAAGGATAATGTAGGACTCATACAAAAATTGTCCACTAAATGAAGAAGGAAATATATTGGCATGCACATCATCAATAAAAAAAAAAAAATAGTTCCCTAAAGGAAAAAACATTGGCTAATTACTGTCATTTTGTCCCTTTGGAACTAAAGATAGAGCCTTCCTTTTTTGGCATGCATATTTCACTCAATCATGGAAATGTTGTTGGTATTCTAATGAAAATCGGTGCTTGCATGACAGAATCCCTCTCTCCCAAAATATGGTTACTGTTACCTCCCAACATAGCTGAACTCCAATTATATGGATAACTGTTCCAGAATCCATGCAAAACAAATCTTGATAGTTGCACAAAATGCTTCTTTATATCAGTTTTTTAAACAAACCCTGTTACAAGTCCCGCCAATTTAAACAGACAAAAAAAGACTACCAGAACATCAAGTTAAACTGAAGATGTACATCTCAAATTCTTCATCTCCAGTCAAAGGAGAGGTAAAGCATACTTGTATGAAGTTATCTCAGCCTGTGAGTTCTCTAATTGCCTCCCCAGCTTTAGCTCACTAGATCTTAGCCTGAGTGCCTACACAAGCAAGTTATAGAACAACCTTAAGGAAAAGAGAGAAGTAGCCAAGCATAACTATATTATATTTGTGATTATGAATGACATTGGTATCAAGAAGTACCACAATATAAACTAACATATGAGGAGATTCTTTTTCATATGTGGATGATACAAAAATTTTAAGCACCCAAATGTAGTACAGTTTTAGCAGATTAGAACAATGTATCATCATTCCAGCAATTTAATAAAGGATTTCCATGTTAACTTCACAGCAATTTAATTGTTGTGCCTCTGTAACGAACAATTTTGTATACACAAAAATTTACTTAGTAGACCAAAACTTATGTTACAAAATTAAGAGTCAACCTTGAATTAGATGTGCATAAGACAAAAACCAATGGGTTGAATGTAATCAAGACCAAATGAAACTTTAGTTGCATTCCTACATTAGCATATTCCAATTCAGTCACACATTCTTCACAAAGCAAGGGCAAAGTGGGGGAATGCTTGGAACTGTCATCTCTGAAGGCAAGAAAACAAGACGAACAAGAACCAATAATAAAAAGACAATTTACTACCTTCTCTTCCAAACTAATAACTTCAGAAGCCAGTAGCTTAGCTCGTTCATCAGCAGCATTACACTCGAGCTGTGCATTTGCACATGCAATTTTGACAGACTCAAGTTCCACCTGATAACATCAATAGGCATAAAAACAATGGAAATGGAAATGATCACAAATACCAAGATAGATATAAGCAAACTAGCTATAAGCAAGGGATAATCACTACTAACCAAATGGATCTTGATTTCTTCCTGTAACTGCTCCATATCAGATTTCAGTTGGTTCACAACACCTCTCTAGAGAAAAAATTCAACGAAAGTATTAACAAATTAAAGACAGAGACCAAAGGAAGTGTCAGGTATAATCAAACAGCCAATGGCATAATATAGAAACCACACCACTGCAATTTTTATAACTTCAACTTCTAGACTCTGATCCCAATTCCAACATCCAAACAAATCAACTAGCAACCAAGCAACTTTGATAAACTACTTTATACTTTATGGAAATATTTTGTGGCTTACATCCATGGGCAATGTGTCACATTATCCAACAATATATGTCACATTAAAATGCATATCAAGCGGTGTATTCTTACCAACAAAATTTATACAAAGTGCCAGTAAAATCTGCAATTCAGATTTGAAATATATAAATATCAATGACGGTTCCAATCTCAAGTTCCACAAAAATTGTGCTGGTAGAGTTCAAGTCTCAATGTTAATACGTTGGAACCTTGTAGCCTAAATATTATGAGAACTTTACAGAAACACCTTTGTAGACACATACAAAAGATAAGAAAGGTGTAGCCCCAACATCCCCAAGAGAGTATGATAAAAATTCTCTTATGTTAAAACTCTGTTTCACCAAAAAAAAAATGAGATTTTCTAAATTAACATAACTTGCTACATAAAAAAAAATAAGGAAAAGATTTTTGTAGGATTTACTTCATAGTCTCACAAGTCTTATCCAAAGAAAAAATTATCCCATCCTTAAGAAAAGATTCAATTTAGCATATTTTTCTTATATATAAGATGTTAATGGCTAATGGGAATTACAAGAATAAAAAAAAAGGTTGGCAGATATTTATCCTCTTTTAACTATAAAAAGGAAAGAGATCGCAAGGACAGCAGAGAAAGATTTTGTATGCCAACCTGTTGGTTGTAGCTATCTGTCAATGATGAATTTTCAGCAGCCAAGGACTCTGCTAAAGCACGTGAAGCTTCAAGAGCTCGTTGCAAAGAGAATTTTTCTTGTGTCAAGTCTTCAATATGCTGCAATAACAGGACCAACATAAACAAGAATGTGACTGTAATGAGAAGAATTTTCGGCAAATATCTCAGAGAAGTGACAGCAAAAACATGTTGAAGTGAAATTTGATAATTTCCTCTTGGTTCACAGGGAAAAAAAGGAAAAGAAATGATCAAAAGGGATGTATGCATCAAAAAACATACCCCGACCACAATTCCTAAATATAATCCCAATCAAGTTTAATATTAACATCCCCACCACTCTCCTCACAGCAGATGTTATGTGTTGTGATGTTATGTACACTATTCTATTTGGATAAAAATCTAGTACTGAGGAATTCTTATGTGTGCATCACAATACCAACAAGTCCTTGCCAAACATATATTTTAATAAATTGTGAAAAACACTTAATTTTATAATATTCAAAACATTGCACTTGCAGAGCTAAATTCACAAATTTCCAAGGAAAAGCTAAAAAGAGACTAGTAAAGCAAGAACTATACAACAAATATTAAATAACAGAAAACAGGGTACCTGTTCCAGAGCAGAAAAATCTTCATTTTGCATGGGTTGATAAAACTCATGTTTTCTCTCCATAATGTTCTCATTAGTATTAGTGTTCATTACACCAACCCCATTAGTAAGAGAAACTGAAAATTTCGTTGCATTATCAAATGAACTAGGCATATTTGAAGAAGCCATCTCTGATAAACTCCTGTCAGTTTTGGTCTCCACGGGAAGCTTCTGGAAAGCAGATGATCCTAAAGCATCAACGCCGTTTGATTTGGAAGTATTGATTATAAATGAATCCTCTGGTTCAGCCCGTTGGACATAACTACTAGATGACGATCTAGACACATTAAGAGAGTCGAGGAAAGATGGACGAGATCTCCTAGAACTATTTGAGTTGAAACCTGTGGATTCAGATGTCTGTGCAGCTGTATCGTGCACAGCACGCAAATTACTGGTGGAGCTACTAAAATTTCTTTCACCAAAATCCAAATTCATGGGATAATTGAAACGCATGTCCTGCTCAACTTCAGAATCAGAATCTCTCAGCTTCATATTTGGCAGGGTAGAGTCCACTGTAAAACCCCAAAACACGACTGTATACTTAGTTTTTTTTTTCTGGAAAATTAAAGGTAGGACAAAGTAAAAACTCATAATGTGTTGTTTATACAAACAGACAGACATGGAAATCCAGGGAAAAAAAAAATACAATCTAAATAGGAGAGGGACATACCAACAGTGGCAGGGGAGCTACTATAACTGGGCTTAAAGGCTTGCTGTTCAGAGCTGGCAGAACTTTGATATGAAGTAAGGAAATGAGTGCTATCATTATCAACCACAGAATGCTTTAAAGATATGTTATTTTCATTGGATTGGAGCAACTCCCTTCCATAAAGGCTGGATTGACTAGAACTGCCATAAAAACCACTAACAATAGAATGGTCAGATGAACTCCTGTCCCCTTGGCTCCCTGTATATATTCCAGATTCATTATTCATTTTTTCTGTCTCTTGGCCATACTTAACATTGGCTGATCCAGTGAGTCCTGAAGCATCATGCCTGTTTGAATCAAAATGATTTGTGTGGTTCTGTGTTATTCCTGAAAACAATGTACTATAATCACTCAATGAAGGACGACTAGGATCTGAATCTTTCAAAGAACTTAATTCAACTTTCTCGGTAATATAAATTTTGTTGCCATTGTTCATAGATGCACCAATGGGTTCAACAGGTCTGCCAGGTCCATCAGATGTGCCAACTCCATCTGAATCTGTTAGTCGTGCATGTTCAGTCTCCAACAGTTGCTTCTGATCTAGGCTCACATCCAAAGCATGAGGTTGGCTGGTGGGTGCGGCTTTCTTGGCTCGCTCTGCTGCCTTTTTCTTGCGGAACGCCTCCAACTGCAAAAGAACACATAGACATGGGGAATATGATCTTACAAACCAGATTTTTCCATGCTTTAATCAGATGAAAAAAGCAAAAGAACTAAAATGGAAGGAGCCAAGGAGCAGGAGGCTAGGGCGTGAGGGACATGTTACTTAATCACCAGGTGCATAGTCTAAAATCTCTTAAGAAACGCCAACAGAGACGCACAAGGGCAACAAACAATTGCTGCTTCTTGACCTGAGAAGGCTATCAAAGACCTGCCAGAGCAGAATCTCAAAAAGAAATTGGATGTACACAATGCACGTTTTTTGTTATTGCAATGGAGGTGTTTGGAAAATTGTTTTTCAGCCGATAAGGAACACTGCGAAAAGCATTAAAAAGCACCCTAATTGGCTTTTACCACAAAGGAACAACCAATTGGAATTCTAGTGGACCACAAGAATCCTCTAAAATAGAGTTGCATGAAGAGAATCATGCCTTAAATCGAATTAAATTTACTTTTTAACTCTTTCAGCTCCGAGTCAGAATTACAAGGATGGTTTCAAGTCTTTCTTGATTGCTTCCACTTGTTTCTGTGTAGAGTACTAATCATAGAAATATCCAAACATTTCATCTTTAAAGAGTTGCATTTAATTTCCAGTTCACCAACGGACATACTTAAAGTCATAACTGGATCCTCAAAAACAATAAAACCAGTATGTAATTCTGAGTTCTTTCTCTAGTCCAATAATCTCACACTTGACAAAAATTATACACATTCACTCCCCCGTCCGGCGAGAAAAAAGGCGATTGCAGCAATATGTTTAACTTGGATCAGGAGCGCAAAGGTAATAAGAACTAAAAAATCTATTTGATTACCACCCTAAAATACACAATTCGCCAAAAAAAAATAAAAACTCGATTATCTAATTTGAATCACAGATCGTTGACAGTGGAACCACATGCATGTTTCTCGCTACACATTTTGCAAAAGAAAATTGATGATATCAAAATAAACTTAATCAGTTGCATGAACTGAAACAAATCAATCAATCAATCAAATAATTGAACATACCCGTCGCTTTCCTGCTTCGAGATGCTCCTGTTTCCGTGACCCTGGCAACGCCTGAGCCGACGCCATTTACCCCTCTAGAAGTTGATACCCTCAAATTCCCATCCAATTAAACTACTTATCCACAAACCAATCACAATCACACAAAAAAGAATCCAGATCAAGAAATAAAAAACGAAGGAAATATTGTAATTCGAAAGGTATAATGGTGAGTTAAATTCGGATTTTGAAATTTAATTTAATAGAATCTTGATTTTGTACGGACCGAAAAGGAAGGAAAAAAATAAAAAGAGGTCCGATCTGATCGGGTGAGAGAGAGAAGGGAGGAGAGCTGTTTGTTGTGCGCAAAAATAAATCGTGGGTGCACTTCAGGCAGATCTCCTTTGTTTTCTCTCTCTGTTTTTTTTTTTTTTTTTGGGTTTTGTGTTTTACGTTTTGAGTTTAAATTTGGGGTGGGTGCGAGGGACAAAAGTACGTGCTGCGGCGTTTAAAATGACGGGCGCTGGATCTTTTGTGTTGTACTCCAACAGTAAGATTTTTTTTTTATTTTAGGAAAATTATTGTTGTTGTTATTATTAATACGTGCAAATAGTTATTAATTCGTAATAATTAAAAAATAACTTTTTTTAATGGAAACGTAGTAATATTTCCTTCTCTGCGGTAATTTTTTTATCAAAATTATATTTAATCATTTGTAATTATCGCAATTTTGATGTAATTAATTAAATATAATATGATAAGATGCATTTTTATGACATAATAGGTAAATATATTTTTATGTTACATGCATTGGATAATTTTCTTTTCCTTTTCTAAGATAATTATACCGTATGATTTGCATGGAGAAATTTTTTACCGCGAACACGGCAGTCATTATTATTTTAAATTATGGAATATCGAGGGTATTTACTTATTGTTGTTATAAAAAATTGCTTCATCTCTCTATAAATTAATAAATTACTCCGTAGAATAATACAGTGTAACTGTGATTTAATAAATATTGTTACTTAAAGGTAGAAAAGAGTTTTTTTAGGTCGTAATATTATAAATTGTTAAATACATTTACATGTAATATCGTAAAAATTTATCTTATGATTTTGTATTTTAACTAATTTTACCTTAATTGTGATAGTTAAAGATGATTAAGCGTGATTTCGAAAAAAGAATACCTTGTTATTTTAAAAGAGGGAAAAGGTGTTATACTTGACAAAAAATTATTTTAAATAATTATGAATTAATAACTTTTATTTTAGAAGAAATACAAATTACATTAAAAAAAACTGAAAACCTTCTTTAAAAAACTATGATGCAAGATACATTATATTGTTTAATAAAACAGTGAAATAACACTTTTACTCTTCTAAAAATTAAGATACTTGCAATTTGGGGTGAAATCATCTTCTCACGAGGATATATTAGGTATTACAAGATTGATTAGAGATAAATTGGTTCACAAAAAAATTTAGAGCAGAGAGGAATGACTTTTACTTATGGTTGTTTTGTTGTTTTGCGGTTGACCTAAAAGTTGTCTGGTAATTTTACAAAGTTTAATAATATTTTAAAAAAATTTATTGATGCGTGTGAAGGCCCTTATACCATTCTAGAGGCGAGTACAGGGTCATACAGTTACCAAAATCAGTTGTTCAGAACGATGTTTGGTGCGACACATCGTTCTCTTTGTGTTGATGTGGCACGTGTTCATGGAGGAGGTGTGGTTAGGCTCCAATGACATGAACCTTGCAATTATGTGGTCACGCAACCCACAATGAAGATGATAACTTCCATGAGAAAGCCAAGTAATCAGGTTTGGTTGAACCTTGAACCAAAGTTAACTTGTAACTAAGAACCAGAGATATTGGATGATTGTGAATGACGCCACAATGTCAGTTATATCTTGATAAGTTTGATTTACTCTTTGTTCCAATAAAGAAGAAGAAGTTTGTTCAAGCAAAATTGAATTTCATTAATATCTAAAGGCTACCAAATTTACGGCAAAACAGAATATAATATAATCCTAAGATAATAACCATAATGGTTCCATACTGGATCACAAACCAATTGGCATCGACTAAAACTCGACTAAGCACAAGTCTAATACCTAAAACAAACCCAAAAATTGATTTTGGGCCAAAACAAACCCAACAGAAATAAAAGCCATATACCTAAAATATAATTATCCCGTATATTAATTAAAACAAAAAACAAACCTTGAGAAATATTCAGAATAATACAAGTTGTCAAAACATCTCTAAAATCGTATCTCCTTGCATTAGATCCTTTATAATCAAATTTGAAACTTGTAAAAGAAAGAGTGTCCCTTTGGTCGTCTATTAATCCTTTTTTCCTTGCTTCAAAGATGTTGTCTTGAATGTTGAAGTTTCTTCCCTTATGAAAATGTGATTTAAAAAATAGGAAGGAATCTCCATTTTGAATAATAAAATCTTGCAAGAGAAAGAAAGAAAACAAAAGGAAAAGTTCTTTGATTCTGGTCTTCCCTTATACTGAAGGATTATTTGCATTTAAAGGACAAATATATGATGGGAAATAATTCCTATATATTGTCGGCTTTCTCTTTCCGTGCTAGGTATGAAATCCTTGCCCAACATGAAAAAACAATATTTTTTCTTCAAATCAGCCCTTTCCATTTCTTCATTTCTCATTTTAACATTGGGAAACTTCCTCACATAAATAACTAAGTAATTGTTATCCATGCATCCTAATTTAGCTAGGATATTTGATAGATCATTATAGAAAAAAGATCTTAACACTCTAATTAATCCAAGCCAACTTTGGATTCCATGTGGCCCAAACTTATACTCATTAACATGACCCAAATTAGACTTGATACAAACTCTTAACAAGCTTACTTTGTTGCCCAAATCAGCCCCATGCACGGGTTGCTCAAATCTTGTTGAATGCAACATTAATTACCTTGGACCGAACCCCTTATTATACATAATTTAAGGCTGATCAAACTCACTCCATGTTAAAACCCTCATGTGGCCGAATGGTTTCCAGGCTAGAAACCTTTCATGGCTAATTGCATTCCAACCAAAAAACCAAAGCAATAAACAATGTTGGTTGAATAGCCTCCCATCCAAACTTAAACACATAAACGAATATTCAACATGAAAAATCCAAGTCTGAATTGTATTATCCTCCTCTTATTTAGAAGGATTTGACCTCGAATCCAAAACATGAAATTCATATACTAGAGGCACATCTTCATAAGATTGAAATAATGTTTCATCATTAAAACATTGTAAAACTCTGTCAATAAGGAAGATGTTCTGAATAACCTTCGCTCTTACATATAAATTCTCATTTTCAACCTTTTTATCCCCTTTAAGTTGTAATTGGACCTTATAAACCTGCTTATAAAATAAAGAAACTAGAACTACAAACTTCTTATCCTTCACAAATGAATATCTATTCTTTAACCCATCATGTATAGCTTTCCCAATAATATATGACCAGCATACATATGGACTACATCACCTTCATTGCAGTACTTCCCAGTGAAAAAAGATACAAGGAATTTTTTAAACATCTTTACCTCACCACAATCATCTAGCTATTGCAATTTATAAGAAATATGATGTTTAGTAATATTCAAGTTCAATTTATCAACCAAACTTATACTAGTTACACTAGTACAACTACCATTATCAATTATCATGCTACATACTATATATACACATGACATCTCGTATGGGAGATGTTTTCTCTTTGCACTTTCAAACCTCCTACTTTAACATGCATATTAAGTGTTTGTTTAACCACAAGTGTCTTCCCTTTAACAGAATACTCAATACATTCATCACTAGCATCCTTTAATGATGGCATCTCCTCTTCCTCACTATCTTCCTTATTGGTCAGAATCTCACATTGAGCAACATGATAAAAAAATCAAAAAACATTTAATGTCACTGTTACGAGAAGTGTTAGTCCCAACCTTACCTTTACTATCAGTAGAGTTGTCTTTTTTCTTTTTAGAAGTCTTGAAACCCCCTTCAATATTAGGTTGGACTTGTGCAGCCCCATCTTTCCTCAAATTAGGCCGCCAAGAAGAAGAAGAAGAAGTGATCAAATTGAATCATTGTTGTGACCTCTTTTCCTCTTAAATTGTCTTTCCGTTTTGGTGGTCATATGTAACATGTATTCCAACTCTACATAATATTGCAGCTCTATAATATTCACAATCTTGTGATTTAGTCCATTCAAAAACCTAGTCATAGTGGCCTCCCTCGCCTCCAATATATTAGCCCGAAATATCGTGATCTCTATCTTCTTATAATATTCATCAACATTCCTGGTACGTTGACTCAGACCCTGTAATTTTTTATACAACTTCTTATAGTAGTGATTAGACACAAAATGTTTTCTCATCAAAGCCTTCATCCATATCATCCAATGTAGCAACAGGTCTTTCCTCATTTCACCTCCGAGAAGTCATAATTTGATCCCACCATATAAACGTGTAATCAACAAACTTAATTGCCACAAGTTTCACCTTCTTTTGCTTAGAATAATTATGATAATTAAAAGTCCAATCTATCTTTTTCTCTCATTCCAAATAACCCGTAAGGTTGTTTTTACCTTGGAAACTAGGAATTTTCAGTTTAATAAAATCAATATCACCATCCACATCATCATCCATTATGGTTAAACCCATCATCCATTCAGTTTTTAGGCTGCCGAAAACCTTTCTTATATCATATGGCTTCATCCTCAAAGTCATCATCCTTATCATCGTCATCCTCATCATCTAAGTTTTGATTTACATGTCGTTCAGGTCTTCTATTAAAGTTACCTCTTCGATCAACCTCATTTTTTCTTTCATCATTCTTATTACCATGCCTTTTCACCATATCGAACCTTTTTATGTATATTACCAATCACCATATTAAACCTCTCTAGCATTTATGATAGCCATTGAATATAAAGTTTGAGTTCATTTCTATAGGTGGTAGTATTTCACCCTTTTCTTTAGCCATTATGAATATGTAAAATTCATTAATGGTAAAAACAAATTGTGTTTCCTTACTCATTCTCTCACGTGGTTACACTCATCTCGTGTTTCACTTGAATTCTTCAATTAGAAGTAGTATTAATGCTGAAAAAGTCTGTATTAATGGCGTTTGCATGGATAATATCAAGACAAGATAATGACACAATAAGAATCAAGTTTACGATAAGAAAAATATTGATTTAGACCTAAATTACAATCTGACCTTCTAGATTAGATCTGACCAAAAGAAAATAGAGGTGTTTTTGGCGTAGTAACCAACCCAAAATAATTGAATACACTAATTTTCAATGCTATCAACCTAAAATTACAAGGTCTTTCAATTGATGAATGTAACAGACCCTTTTATACCCAAATTTGGACCCTAAAATAAATGTCATCCAAATGATCTGAAATTTTATATTTAGTGTGATTTCACCTAAAATAACTTGAATATCAATTCTGAGTTAATTCTGATGTGTTTTGGTATGTGGATGCGAAACAGATATGAATCAGCCCCTTTTAACTCGAAATAATGTTTTCTAATGTGTAACTATTTTTTTTTTACTAAGAACAAACACAATTAGCATAGATAAACAAATAAAAACATAAGAAGGAAAAGAAAACTGACAAAAACTAATTTAATCAATTTTGACTGAAACAAAGAATAATGAAGAAGAAGAAACAAACACAAAAACAAATAGATAACGACAATAAGAAATATATAACCTGATTTTGGAGCTTAGCTCTGATACCAACTGATGCAAATCTCATGATCATGTGATCACACAACCCACAACAAATATGATAACTTCCTCAATAAAGCTAGTAGTTAGGTTTGGTTGAACTTTGACTTAGAGTTTGGAGTGACACATCGTTCTTTTTGTGTTGGTGTGGCACGTGTTCATGGAGAAGGTGCGGTTGGATTCCAATGATTGTTTTTTTCTTTTCCTTTTTCTATTCTCTCCTAACCTAAAAATTCGTGTTGGCCCTTCCAAAATTAAGATAAAATCCTTCAGTTTCTATTTCTATCAATTTTAGTCCTTATTTTTTATTACTATTTGTTTTGCTTTTAATGCATTTTGAAGTTTGCTCTCTTTTTTTCAATTTCATCCATAGACATTTTATTTCATTTACTTTTTTATCCAATTCGGCTCTCATTCTTTTGATTTCTCTTTCTTGTGTTTTGCCTTTTTTTAATTCTTTTCAATTTCATCCCTCATCATTTTATTTATTTATTTATTATCCAATTTTGGTCCTCATTCTTTTGATTATTATTTTCTTATCCTTCTTTTAATTTTTTTTTCAATTTAGTCCCTTGATATTTTATTTTATTTATTTATTATCCAACTCTAGTCTTCATTCTTTTAACTATTTTTTTCTTATCCTTTTTATTAATTTGTTTTTTTTTCAAATTTGTCCTTCAACTTTTTATTTCATTTAATTTGTATTTAATTTATGTTCTCGTTCTTTTAATTGCTCTTTCTTTATCCTCTTTTTTATTGTTGGGGTTATCTCGGGTTAGTCAAGTTAACTCGAGGTGACTCGAGTTTTTTTTAATATTTTTTTATTTATTTAACCTCGATCCTTTTTTCTATGTTATTTTTTAAAAAATAATTTTTTAATCCTAATCTCATGTCGGAGGTGATGAGTTAGTAGAGTTGGCTTGGGTTTACTCATGTTTTTTTCTTTGACGTTTCTTTTTTAAAATTGATATTTTTTTTCCAATTTTATCCTTTAAAATCATGTTATCAAGTCTTAAGCTTAGTTTTTTTTTTCATTCTACAGGGTATTTTAATCTCATATATCATGTGTTCGTCAAATTAATACGGGTTAACTTAGATTATCATAGTCATAATATTTTTTTTTACATTTGAAAAAATATCCGGACACTCATAGTAACGCGGAAAAAAAAAGCTAATAACTATTTCAAAGTGGATTTTATTTTTATATAAATCAATAACCAACCTACCAAGAGTGATAAAAATATAGAAATATTTGGTGCATATTTTCTAGCTAGCGAAGAAGAGCAAGAGAAGGCAATAAAAGACTTGCTGGAAGAGCTAAAGTCTCATGGAAGAGCAAGGGCCAGGAGACGACGTTTTTTTGGTGGCAACACCATAAAATATGATTGACATTTCTTATGGTGCAGTAACTTGTTTGCTCGAAGCCATGGAAGAGGCAGCGGGTGTAAAAGCAGCGGAACCTAGCACATTGCCTCGTTTGCGTACTTGGGCTAAAAATTTCAAGGACGTTGCCGTGATCGAAGAAAGTGTTCCTGTAGGTTTATGAGAGAGGCGTAAGGGAGAAATTAACCAAGAACTACAATTCATAACCCTTTTGGATTTGAATCCTACACACATGTCGGATAGGAAAATTTTATTATACTAAAGTTTTAATTAGTAATATTTTATTAATTATTCAATAAAATCTATTTTAAAAAAAAAAGTCAGATACGTGAAAGAGAGAAATGACCTACCTCACTCTTTTTTTGGATAAAAAAATAATTTTCTTTTTCTTTTTCATTTTTAATTTAATAATAAAGAGAATCATAATTAACAAATTAAATTTATAAATAATATTGAGGGGCCAGTCACTTAAAAATGAATGAATAGTTTTAAATATTTGAACAGCAATATCTACATCACCATTATTATTAGCATGTCAACGAGAAATACAAGGTTTACACACACACACGAAACAGAAACCATACATGAAGAAGAAAGATCAGACAAGACAAGCATGGAATTGGGATTCAGAAGCATTATAAAGGCTAGTTCTTGGCTAGTCTCTTCATGGAGTCAGTCCTATAGGCCAGCATCTTATCGTAGGCAGGGATGTTTTCTTTAACCACAGGAAGTTCGACGAAATTCTTAGCCCAGGCGTGCAACCGAGGCAAAGTGGCTGGTTCCAACACTTTCACACCTTTTGCTTCTTCCATGGCTGCAAAACAATAACCCAACACTCCATATGAGATGTCTACGAGATTTATACTTTCACCGCCGAAAAACTTCTTATCTCCAAGACCTTGCTCCTCCAAGATTTTCAGCCACTCCGTCAATTCTTTTGCTGCCTTCTCGAGCTCTTCTCCGCTACCATGGTAAAATTCCCTAAAGGAAGCACCCTAAATAACCAAAGCGTTTGATTATTTCTTGAATATAATAAAACAAAAAAATAGAATAATAAAAATTAAAAGTTTTTATGAAAGCTAGTGAAGAGAAATCAATCCGATTTAATTACCAGTAACTAAAATAATGACTTGGTTCTGGCTTTCGACTTGATAACAAATATATGTTTTATATGTAACCAGTAATTCTTTCACCCAATTACTAGGTGGACTAAATTGAAATCTTGGAATCAATTTCTCTTTCCTTAGGACTGCAGCCTACCAAGTAGCAGATAAAACTAAAAGATTTCAGGAACCAGAAACAGTTGAATGAAAAATATACGATGAGACCTGTAACTAGATCGATACCCTCACCTTGATAACTCCATACTGGATCCAGAACCGAGCCATGGCCCTCTCATAAGGGTCTTTGGGGAGCAATGGGTTTTCAGGCCATGTTTCTTCGATGTATTCAAGGATAACAAGAGACTCCGCAATTGGTTTGCCACCATGAACAAGAACTGGGATCTTCTTGTAAACTGGGTTGTACTTCAAGAGCGATTCACTCTTGTTAGAAAGGTCTTCTTCTATGTATTCATACTCCACACCTTTTAATTTCAGAGCCCATATGATTCTGTGACTAAATGGGCTCGGCCAAAAACCATATAGCTTCACTTCTGCCATTGTTTTGATGAGGTCAGGATGCAAGCTCTGCTGCTATGGAAACCATTTTATATATTAATATTAAAAATAAATAATAAAAAAATAAATTTTTTAAATAAAAAAAACTTTAAATAATAACATTTCCTGCAATTCATACTCACTCCCCGCAGCTGTTAGAAACTTTACAGGCTGTGGATTTTGACTTTGAACATGTACGAATATGTCTTGTCTTCGGATTAGGTGGTGGATATGGAGCTGTGGACACATCACTTATGAACCCGAGTGATTTTCGGAGAATTTCGATGCCCTGCTCCAAGATCCTACATCATTATCAAGATATTAATTGTTTTAAGTTTTAAAATTTGGAAAAGCAGAGAAATGAACTATTCCTACATTGACTGTCCCTTTTCTTTTGTTAACCTTCTGCCAAGTATCTATTGACTGTTGAAACAATCTTAATTTACCAAAATAAACCATTGATTTAGAAACATAAGGCAGCTGTCTTTAATCTCTAGTGGTGATGGTCGCAAGCATGAGGTGATTTGACGAATATCTCACTGTTTTTTTTTTTTAGTATTTATTTTTTAAAGTATTTTTTATTTAAAAATATATTAAAATAATATATATTTTTTATTTTTAAAAATTTATTTTTAATATTAACATATTAAAAAAATCTAAAATTATAAAATAAATTTATTTGAAGCAAATAAAAAAATACATATTTTTTAATTTTTTTTAAAAAATACTTTTAAATCATAAAAACATACAGAATTAAAGTAGTCAAAAGCTTGATCATGGTCGGGGAAGGTTGTGTATAAAACATTACTAGTAAATAGTAATCTGAACCAAATGTAAATGCTATTTTTAATTTTTTTTTTTTTTTTTTGCCTTTGCCTAGACCCAAGTCTGAGCTTCTCCTAGGACCTCTTTTCTTTAGAGATTTTGATTGCCTCTCGGAGTTTATTCCTAACTCTTTTAACTTTTAACTTTTTACTGTATATGTTCCCATAAAATCTTGTGATCTTTCAAATGAGATTAAGAGTTTTTGAGAAAACAAAATACGATAATTAAAGGTTATTTAAAATTATTTTTTCATTCACCTGTAACTTGGAAGTTGATGTTTTATGGTAAAATAAACTTTTTGGAGAATAAATCCTAACATATTTTTAACTTAAGAGTAAATAGATCTCATTTTTAATTTTATCTTAAATGTGTATATTAACTATATTTCAAAACAAAATTTTTAAGACTTCTTACATGTATGCAAGTGAGGAAAAGTGTGTTTATTTTTAGGTTTAAAAAATAT
>Ga0325414_1002003_pt1 | contig 20265 bp, 9 predicted proteins | sample PopdelMetagenome_8_FD_206183 | JGI IMG/M metagenome (GOLD analysis project Ga0325414, IMG submission 206183) | Populus deltoides microbial communities from Bellville, Georgia, United States - Leaf-PdKOR-R3 | ecosystem: Host-associated > Plants > Phyllosphere > Phylloplane/Leaf | place: USA... | reverse complement strand
GGGTCAGATCTCTCATTTATTACGCCATAAATGACGATTTCTCGTCGTTGTTGTCTCTATTGTTGTCTATTTGGTCGATGATTTATATGTTGTCTGTCAGAAGGAAGAAAGAAAGAAAAGAGGAAATGGGAGGCTGATGGGATGGTCGATGATGGAGATAGAAGAGAAGGCCACGAAATACGAGGCAATTGGAGGGAGAAAAGAACGATTGAATAAAATGGTGTGATGGTATGCGATTGATTATTTATTCCTAACACAAGATATAAAACCACAATCTCTTACCCTCCCTCCGCTCCTCTCTCCTCCTTTCTCTTTTCTTCCTGTTTCTTTCCTATATACAAGGAGACATGGTTGTTCCACGATAGACTTCGAAAAGAGCATGGAACATCTTGGTTAAATATTTTTATTAAGTTGTTTTATTATTATTTAAAAAAAAAAGATTAGTATTAGTTTAGCCCGGTTTTTAAAACGGTTGAGTTATAAGAAGAGGAGTACATCATAGTTTTTATATGGGGTTTACGTATAGTGTATCCGTACACGTGTATTATAATGAGTGGTCAAGATTAATCAGGACATGGTCTTAGGAATTCAGTGGGCTAGGGCACATGACAAGAAGTGCAGTGTCAAGGGTTGCTGTCTTGTGACGTTTGACTGTACAGGGAGAGAGGCCCTTCAGATTCTGGGGTTGTCCTTTCTCTCTTTTAGTATAATTGTTTCTGTGTTGAAAAATAATAATTTTTAAATTATTATTTTTTTTATAATTTTAGAACATTATAATATAATACGTTAAGTTAAAAACAGTGCCCTGAGCAGACGATGTGTTGTAAAGTCAGCAAGGTTTGTCTGATACCTGCTGGAGAATTCCTCCCTTCTTCCATGCATTTTGGCCGTCGATGCTTTAGAGAGTACAATAGTACATCTTAGATCTTGTGGTGATGCAGAGGATTCCAAATCTCTTTCTGCTGTATTATTTTACTCGGAATAGAGCCTCCTCCGACAGGGGACATGGGCGGCGTCGACAAGTTTTCTGTGTTAAAGTTATACAGAAAGAGAAGGCTACTTCTTCCTCTGATGTTTTCCTTTGCTGTACCTTTGTAACTTAATTTGGTAAATCATCTTGTTTTTCCCCCCCAATTGCTTATGATTTTTGACGAATATTTTTTGAGATTAGCAGTGTAAAAAAAATAAATTAAAATATTAACATTCCTTAGAGAATATTTAAAAAAATAACATGATTTGCCAAGTGGAATACCTCATTTATAACTCATACAAAAAAAATAAGAATTCACATAACATTTATTAAAGTTAAACTAAATTTATAATTCTTATAACATTAAAGTATATCTAAAATTTATCTTGGCTCATGGACGGACCTCAAACTACACTATCCTCTCTTGTCTATCTCGAGAACAAGCTTGTAGCGCCCGTGCAGGAATCAACATCAAAATTATCATAGCTCATAAATGGACCTGGAATACTCAGGGGCAAGCCTGGATCACTCATGAACAAACATGTCTCTCTAAGTACATGTCCTTGTTTCGACTAACGAGTCGCAGATTAGCCATGCAACTTGCCAAGGATTTTTTTTCAATCATTAAGCTTTAGATGTATTGGCTTGTGCTATATTGTAGGCTTGATCAATTCTTTAACATAAAAAAAGAAAGGCGTTGCTAATATGTTTTCTATCAGGAAAAAATTTTAAATCGTGTAGGGATTAACCTTACATGAACTGACCGACTTCGTGAGTTCAAAAATAATTTGGATGACTAGAAAAAACAATAACAAAAATAAATGTTCGTAAAATTAAACATAAAAAAATGACAAGTTATTTATTTAAAATTGCAAAATTAAACACCAACAAGATGTTTATTAAGGCCAACAATGTTTAGGCCTTAATAAAAAAAGAGTTGAGATGTGCAAGACTATCAACCCATTTCGCATGCCTAGGCCTTTATTACTTTTTTAAGAGGTGGGTGACATTGTTCTCACTAGCTTGTTTTGAAGGGAAAAAACAACAAGTGATTTAGATTTTCATGACAAAAGGGTTACTGAAAAATTAGGGTTGGGGTATTTTACACATAGATATCAATTTTCAACATTTTTAACTTAAAAATACCCAAAAAAAACACCATATAGCCTAAACAAACTCGTTTATACCTTTAAACAATCCAAAAACAAGGAATTTCAAAAACGTTTCGAGATTATATATACTCTCTTGGGCAATTTAAAGGTGAAAAAGACCCTAGTAAAAATCAAATCAATCATTTTTGTAAGGCCCGACCCACTCCCCCTTGCAGAATATTGTCCGCTATAGCTTAGCCCAGCCTGGCTTCCACGCCTCACGGTTTTGTTCTTGGCAGCCCACAGGCTCCTAAATACGTCTTGCAAGGTTAGGTACCAACTATCTTAATATGCCTTGACTCTAGACACTCTTCTTTCGATGTGGGATGCTATGAGCAATCCTCGACTCTGATACCATATGTAAGGCCCGGCCCACCCCCTTGCAGAATATTGTCCGTTATAGCTCAGCCCAACCCGACTTCCACGCCTCACGGTTTTGTTCCTGATAGCCCACAGGCTCCAAAATACGTCCTACAAGGTCATGTACTAACTACCTTAATATATCATGGCTCTGGATACTTTTATTTCGATATGGAATGTTACAATTTTGATAGCTGAAATTAGTGTTAACATACAATTTTCTTTCTCTACCCTCTAAAAATCAGTGACTTTTTTACTCCTAACAATAAAATAATCCAATTGAGGAGAAAAAAAAATCAATGATCAAAATTTTAAAAAAATGAAAAATAGCACTGTGGATTCTTACAGAAAATGTTCAAGAGTTTTAGTTTATTTTGCGATTTGTAATTAGTTTATTTTGTGATTTGTAATGTAATAATCATTAGTTTTCAAAAAAATTTAGTACTTAAAAAAATAAAGACTTTTGTTTCGTTTGTAGCAAAATGTCTGCGACATAAACTGGTTCGATTTATTTTTTTCTCTCTAAAATAGGCATGAAGAAATTTTTTTTTTTCAAGTCTGGGTGTTGTTTTCTTTTGTTATGACCAGGCGGTGTTCTTGTATTAATCTATATATGTGCATTAAAATAAAGTTTATTTCATGAATTGCGCCCAAAATTATTCACCACATTAAATTAAATATGAATATATACTTGGGGATGCGTTATATATATATATTGTAAAAAAGACTATAAGAAAAACCAAATTGATGCAATTTTGGTTAAAAAAACATTTGAAACTCAATCACATACTAATTGCAAAGACCTTTATCAAATATGGAATATGACTAGGCACACAAGATGTTTCATTGGACCAATAATATATGTGTGTTTTCGTATTTTTTTAATTACATATAAAATAAAAAAATATATTTAATATTAGCACATCAAATATAAAATATCATGTTTCTATACTTATTGTGTGCTATAATCAGCGTGTACTCGAATAATCAGCGTGTACTCGAATAAAAATATTAACATATTTCGTATCCATAAAATATTTAACATGGATTTTATATAATTTCTATAGATTTTGTTTTTTTCCAACTTGGTATCAACTTTTATTTTTTCATTAATTAAAAACAAATTTAGAAAATTTCTATCCCAAAACTAAAATCAAAAGGTAATAATCTTTTTAGAAGAAAGAATATGATATATTTTATTCCCTGATGCCTATTGAATTTAAAATTTTAATTATTCTTGATTTTTTTAAAAGTACTTCTATATCATTTGTTTTTTTTTAATTTTATTAAGAAACATGCCTTAATTGAACAACAATAAAGAATAAAATAATTCATAGGTGAACTCTTATATTATAATAATTTTAACTATCTTGTGTTCAGTATAATAATTTCAAGGAGAAAAACAATATTATGGAAATCATAATGAAAATAATATCTCATTGTTATTTCCCTAATAACATTGGGTTGGAAAAGAAAAGACTAAATCATAAACAAATCTAAAAATATAGGGGTGATAGTTATAATTTATGAAACTAAAAATACTAAATATTTAGTTATATACAACTATAGGGACCAAGTTATAATTTGCTCATACCTATTTCCCACCCTTCTCTCATTATCTCCCTATATATGTGTCGTCGTTAGCAAATAACCACAGCAAAACACATCATAGAAATCTTCAAACCCCAAAAGCTAAGGCCTCTGGAGACAGACTGGGGCTTCTCTAAACTACACCCGCCGTCAAAAAAATCAAAAACCCACCACTCTATAGATCCTTTTATTCTGGTACTGTTCAAAGATTTTATATTTTTTTCAGATATCTCCTTTTTTTATCGGGGTGTAATCCTACCTGTCAATTTAATACTGTTTTTTTAAAGAAATAATTCATAAAGTTTGATTCGTTTTTTTTTTTTGTGTGTTTTTAGGCAGAATCAATTGAGAATGGAGAGGGAGTTGGTGGAGTTATTTGATAAAGCAAAGAAAGCTGCAGATGCTTCTCTCAATGACGACACGTCGTCTAGCGGACCGGAGGTGTCTCGGTGTGTTGATTCGTTGAAACAGCTCAGGAAGTTTAAAGTTACCAGTGAAATTCTGGTTTCCACTCAGGTAATTAATGAAGGGTCTCTTATTTTTTTATTTACTTGATTTAACTTTAGTATTTTTTTGTTTATTTTGTGTAAAACGAGTTAAAATCTTGTTTTTTTGGGTGTGTAATCGATGTTAGATTGTGACTTTAGTTGTTAATTAAGTGATTAAGCATGGAATTGATTGGACTGGACGGAGTTTGATTTAATTTAAGAATTTGATTAGAGTTGTGAAATTAGGGTTTGGACGTGGTTATGGATGATTTATTGTATTATGGAATCTGGGGGTGTTTTATTTATTATTATTATTTTTTTGTGATAGATTAGTGAAAGAGAAAAAAGTTTTTAACTTTTATTTCGAGCAAGGAATTAGACCTCGATATTTTTTTCTTTGTTGCTTTTTGGTGTAATTTGAATTAACCTTGAATGGGTTGAAATATGAAAAGTCTTACAAGGATTATGGATTGAAATCTTGTTAGTTTCATCTGGAACCAATGTTGCCTCTTACACTGTATATGTTCAACCCCAGCAATATTATTGTGTCACATACCTTCAATTGTTGATGCAATATGTAAAAAAAAGCTTAGTGGTGCTGTGCTTGATGTCTCTCTGGAATCATAAGTTTCATGAATCAATGGATTATCTTAATTTGCATGATGTTGGCTTTCATTCCCTTGATTTCAGTTTATTGGTTGGTGGTTGGTAGCCAAGAGTTGAGTTGCTTTTGCAGGATAGAGATTGTGTGGCTGTTTGATGGACTGAATTTTGTGTAGCATTACCAAGTGATGCTAAGGATTTTTTGTAAAGCATGTGTGGTGCCTTGTGTGAATATTGAATCATGCTGCAATGTTATCTTTTGCTTGCCTAATTGTGTTGTTCCAGTGATTTTACTTTGGAAAAGTAGGTGTCTGCTTTGGTGTCAAATGGTGGTGGATCTAGTTGTAGATAATCCATGAAAATCCACCTTATAAACAATGCAAGTGGAAATTATATGCCATTATATTTGAATTCAGTTTTTGGTACTTTCCCAGCTCAATATGATTTGCTATCTTCATTCACTGTAATTGCTCTATCAAGTTTTGTTAGACTCTACTCAGGTAATGTTTTGTGTCTATCTCCTGTTTTTGTTTATTTGTGGGTTTAAATTTTAGGTTTTTTTTAATATATTATAGAAGGGAGTTCATTTTCTATACTTTTTGGGTCCAATTGATATTAGTATGTCATGCTAAGTGCCAAGTGTTGTTAATCAATTTATTAAGTATGGAATGGAGTGAGATAGATTCTGTGGAGACTCAGGGAGATGTTTGGGCTGTTTGCCCTTTAACCATACATGCTCAACTCAAGCAATATTGTGTAACATGTATTTGTTGTTGCAATGCATGAAAAGAGTGCAGTTGCATGTTAATGGTCTATCTATAGCAATCAATTCCATGAGTTTATGAAGTATCTTCCAACCTGATTTCTGCATTCTTTCGCAACTTTTTGCCCCCTTTTCCATGTTGTACAACAGGCAGCCAAAAATTGAATTGAAGTAGTTAATCTAGTTATTATATGGTTGTTTTGTTGGATGGAGAGATATTTGTAGTACTCAAGTGTAATATTGGTTGTTCTGGGATTGGATATTGAAATGGTTACATAGTTCCTTTGATGCATTACTTGCACATCAAATCATGTTGAATTGTCGTATCTTTTGGACGTACTTTGGTTGTTCACTATCTTTACTTTGGCAAAGTGGACATCGGATGTGATATCTATTAGAAATGGATCTTGCATGTATACAGTCCATGTAGATGTAGACTAGAAAACAATGTCAATGAGTGCTAGATGCCATTTTATTTGACCTCTTAATATAGGTTTTTTTTCTTTTTTTGTTGCTTTACAATTATGTTTCTGAAGATCGTATGTTTTTGGTTCATTTCCAACTGACTTGCACTCTGCTTTATTGTACTGCAATTGCTTTACTTTTCAAGTTTTGTTTTTGTTAACCTTAAACTTGTGATTGAATTGGCTATGTTGGTATGCTTGATGGACTGCCTATGACATTGTGCCTCTCTATGTATCTCAGGTTGGGAAAAAACTTCGACCCCTTGCAAAGCATCCTAAGGATAAAATCCGAGCTGTGGCCTCTGACTTGCTTGAGACGTGGAAAAAGATAGTCATTGATGAGACTATGAGAAAGAAAAATGGTAGCATTGACAATAATAGTTCAGTAACAGCTGAGGTATCAAAATCAGCGACTGTCAAAGTTGAGAAGCTTCAAAAGACTAGTATGGTAAAGGTTTCAACCTCAGAAACTGTCAAAGTTGAGAAGATGGATCAGGATAAGACTGTCAAGGTTGCGCAGACATGCAAGGAGGAAATCCAGACTTCAAGTGTGAAGAAACCATCACAAGCACCTACTGGTCCACCAAAGCTGAAGACACTGGTTAAATGCAATGATGCTTTACGCGACAAAATTCGTGAACTTCTTGCAGAGGCTTTGTCCAAAGTTGCCAGTGAAGCTGATGAGGACATTAGGGATGAAGTAGAGGCATGTGACCCAATCCGAGTTGCTGTCTCAGTAGAATCTGCTATGTTTGAAAAGCTGGGTCGGTCAAATGGAGCTCAAAAAATGAAGTACAGATCCATAATGTTCAACATCAAGGACCAAAACAACCCGGATTTGAGGAGAAAAGTTCTTCTTGGACAGGTTCAACCACAGAGGCTTGTTACAATGCCCCCTGAAGAAATGGCAAGTGAACAACGGAAACGTGAGAATAACCAAATTAAAGAGAAAGCATTGTTTGATTGTGAACGTGGTGGTCAAGCGGAAGCCACAACTGATCAGTTTAAGTGTGGTCGTTGTGGACAGCGGAAGTGCACTTACTATCAGATGCAGACCAGGAGTGCGGATGAACCTATGACAACTTATGTAACATGTGTAAACTGTAACAACCACTGGAAGTTCTGCTAATCTGATCTTAGGTAGGACTGCTCTTCTGTAGAACAGGTATGGAGCTGCTTATCTGGGAAGCTCCTGTTTATAACTGAGTCATCATTTCAGTTTGTTGTCTTAGGTATTTGGCAGTGTATTTCATTCATTTCCATTTCTGTAGCCTGCAGGAACATTTTGTTTTGAGGTCCGTCCGGGCTTCTGGTCTTGTCATTTGATGACTTTAGCCAGACCTGAGATTGGAACATTCTGGTTAACTCAACTTATTATTTTAGTGTAATTTTATTTGTTGTTTTACAATTGAAGCTTTTCTTCCTTTTCTTTACTCTTCCTTTGGATAAAAACGAAGGCCTAGACCTAGATGACATTATACAAGGATATGATGAAAGGCTGCTACTATATCCGTTCTTCGTGAACGCGCTAGTCCCGACTTGTGCATCTGTTTTCTCTCACCGTCGCCTCCTATTTCTATTCGCTTGCAGAAGTTTTGCTGATTGTGCTCATGGGTTTTTTACGACAAGCCTGCTGGCAGTGCCATGCAGAGTCCCTCCCCAAGCAGTCTCAGATTTTATGACAGAACTGCGATAGTGTGAGATTTTAAAAACTTCCAGGTGCGTATAAAAAAGAGAGATTTTCATAGTGCTCAACATGTTAAAAGATCATTAATTATCAAGATTTATAGTAGATAACATAAAAACCAGGCAACAGTGTCTCCTCTGCAAGTACTTTCCCAGTCACATTCCTAATGTTTTTCCTCTTTTTTCTTAAAGCTAATCCTGTGCCACTAACAGTAGCTGGAAAATTCTTCATCCATTTACCTATCTTTTGAACCTTTTCTTGATTGCTTTTTCTGGGATTTAAAAGGAGTTGCGCCATGCATGCAGTAGGCTATCATCACCATATTGGGGGTTTGCGATACAATAATTGCAGGCATGATTGGTGCAACTGCTGCTGCTAAAGCTTTTACAGGCAGACCATGAAACACAACAAGAGTCGCAACCAAAATATTTTGCTGGATAACTTCGAGTGCAATACCTGAAAAACCCTCAAGCTTTCCAAACAATTTTGTTAAGCAGACTGCATAACCAGAAGCAGAAGCAGAAGCCGCACAATAAAATTTGCTGTCGTTGTTAGTAAGATGAGCTGACAAATCATGAACCCTTAACACAGCCAAAATCATTTTGCCATGTCATTCTCGATGTTCTTGAGATGAATTCCCTGAACATAATTGCGTGCCGCAGGTTCCATAGCACTAGGATATCAAGTATAAGAAAGGAATCGACAAGGGCAAACAACGCACACAGAGTTCAACTTATTATAGTATCTCGAGGAAAATAGATCATTAGAAATTTGATTTCCTTGTTACAATGCTTAAAGATGAGGTAGAAAATCCTGAACAGGACAGGGGAATCCAAGTCCATGCAGCATTTGTTATAATACATTAATAATGGCGCATCAGGATGAGTGACAGAACATTTTTGCTTGCCACAACAATATGAGCAAATATTTCTTAGGTGGCTTGTAGGCACAGGGCTACTTCTTAACCTCAAACTGTTCTGTTTGGTTAGCACAATACATCAAGCTCCATACAACAAAATTATCTAGCATTGCAGGCGTACGGCTAGTTTCTTCTTATTCTTGTATCCAGCTTAGCAAGCTCCATGAGAAGCAATTTCTTCAATTTAGTAAGATCATGCCGTCGTGGATGCAGTGGCCCAGCTGGAAACATAAATCTAGTTATATGAAACAACTCCCATATATTGTAGCAATTTCTTTGAAAGAAGGTCTTAATTTGAGAAATATCAAAGTATAAGTTCTATGATGGTATCTTGAACATAATAAAGCAATTCTAAAACAGATACTAAGTGCAAGGAATTAAATTTCGTGTTAGTTAGGTTTTTTGATTCTCTGAATGACAGGAGCAGGACTTGAAAAAAACTTCAATCCCCCTATTGTAAGAGAGTACTGATGAGCTAAGCACTCATTGCTCAAACAAGTACTAGCATGCATCCACACAAGCAAAGTAGGTGAATTACCTTTTAGTTCCAAAGCTTTCTCTGCAACCTGACTATATTCAACACAGTTTTCACATATAGCCAATCTTGAATATGGGTTGTGAAAAGGAAGAAGACATGTCTCCATGGTCTGTAGAGCGAAAAACTGTAGAGCAAAAACTGCCTAGAATCCTGTTGCAAACCCAAGCCCCATGCCCAGATAGAATTCCTGGCTTATTTGCCCATCATTAGTGACATTTTTTGTGCCTTCACCGATCGATGAATGATGAGCTTATTCTTCAGGAAACTTATTCAGAAGTTGTTGCCCACAAATTTGTGGATTCGACATGAATGAAGTGTTATCAAAGCTTTGGAGTTGAGTGTTCAAGGGAATTTTTCCTGACAAGTTGTTACGAGAGACATTTAGACGCCGGAGGAGATTCTAGTCCCAAGGCTGTTGGAAAGAACAGAGTTGATTTGTAGACAAATCAAGAGATTCTAGTGATTTCAGCAGGCCAATGTTGGGAGGAATCATCCCTGTCTACTGGTTATGTGACAAATTTAGTCCGATCAAGCCTGGGAGGCTTGTAACTCTGTCGGGGATTTCTCCACTCAAGTTATTGCATGAAAGATCAGAATGCTCTTTACTAGCCAAGATTGTTTCCATATTCAAGCTCCTTTCCATTCAAAACAGCAATAATGCTGTCAACATATTATAGTTCGAAATAAGCACCAACGTTAAGAAACCTGCTATGAGAAATGGTGTTGAAGGCGCTCCCATAGTTTGCCACAGCAGAGAAATTACTCAAGCATATGTTGTTATAGGAAAGGTCAGGTCCAATATTTATAGGTAATCTAGATGGAAAAGGTTCAAAGGCATGGTTCCATGAAAGCGATTTGATCTTAGACGAAGAACAATCAACGGTGTAAGATTTTCTCCTATCCATGCTGACATTGTACCAGACAATCTGTTCTCCTCAAGGTCTAGAACTTCCTTTCTTGTACAATTGGTTAAGGAAGGAGGTAATTCTCCAGATAAGTTGTTTTCCTAAACTCAAAGTTTGAAGGTAACCTAGTGACCCAAGTGAGGTAGGGATACTCCCTGAAAAGTTACTCTTTCTCAAATTTAGGATGCCTAATTGCTCCAACTACATCCAGCAATCAGGAAGTCGTCCTGATAGAAAATTATCAGAAAGGTCTCTAAATAATATACCTTTTCAACTCCTCTTGGACATAAGATGGATACTGAAGGTACATGACATCATTGTTAAGGATTCAATCAGGAAAGGTGAAACCCAACTCGAGCTCAAGGTCAAGTTGAATGAATTGAAAGAAACATCCGACTCCTTTAACCTGACTAGGTTTGAAAAGTGGATCACTGAGATTACACCAGTCATGAAATTGCATGATAGATCCAATACTTCAAGATTGGAAAGTAGCCCAATTCGTTGTGTTAAACTCCAGTTTAGTTTATTATATCCAAGTTCTAACTCTCTCATCAAAGAACAATTCAGTAGATTCGACAGACCTCCTGTTAGCCTGTTAGAATACAAATATAGATGATCCAAACTATAAAGATTCCCCAAACCTCTCGGAATGTCACCTTCAAGGTCATTCAGAGAAAGATCAAGATGTTTAAGAGAATCCATTGCTATAAATCCATCTGGAATTGGACCTTGTAAGTAGTTCTCACGAAGGTCAAGATATTCAAGACTATTGTTAAGGTTAAACAAACATTGGAAGATGGAAGACTGTTGATAGAAAGATCAATGTCTGCATGTGAAGCAGAGAAGTGATTGGCATGGAAAGGGGTTGAAGGAGGAACAACCAGAGAGAGTTGGCAATAACTTAAATGCAAGCTGAGCGGAGAAGGAAGGCTATTAATTGCTTGGAACCAATCTACTGCCTGACTGAGATTTGAACCGCTCATATCAAGATGCTTCAAAGAAAGAAGATAAGAAAGCCACATAAGACTTTCAGCTTCGAGAAAGTCGGTGTAGCTGAGATCTAGAAAAACCAACCTGGAGAGATTTCCCAACTGACGAGGAATAGCTCCTCTAAATGCACAGTGGGACAACCTTAGATACCTCAAATTTTGTAATGAGCCAATGAGCTCGAGGCTGAAGGTTCCCAAAATTTACCCAGGTCTAGGTACCTCAAATGTTGCAGCTCTAGTAATGAAGAGTCTATCTGCCCTCAATTGTTGACGTAGACGTTGGCAAGAGTCTTGTGATGAATGGAAAATAGAAAAAGAAGAATTACAGTGAAAATGATTTAAGTTAATGTTGGGCACAAACCAGTTGGACCTATATATCTTGTCAAGAAAGACCGTTGAGAGAAAAAAACCCATCAACAAAACCTTATTGATGGATTTTAGTAGGATATGAGTTCTGTAATTTATCACATCAAAATTTCGATGGCTGACACTGGTTGCAGATCAATCTGCCTTGGTGTTTCATCTCTTTTGAAGCTTTGCCATTTTTTGTTATCGTAACAATGAGTCGCATTCATGTCACAGATTGACTCGATACCTCCATAGAAGAGTTTGATGTAATACTGAGAAGTGGCATTAATGCAAAGCATCTTTTGGTAGTAAAAGTTTCACATTGCCTGGTTATTACTTCCATTGTGCCCATGTCTTGTGACAAAATCATGCACAGTTGCGAGTGAATGCCAGTATACAAGTCCTGAGTGCCATATGTAGCTGGCTTCAACACTGCCTTCTCCACTTTCTTTTGTAGAATTTAGTGTGTTTTTGCTGCTGAAATCCGAAGATTTTCTACAGAATTGCAAAATTCAGTATCCTAGATGCCTAATTTCGTGTCTTTTTTCGCCATTGGTTGCTTCCGAATTAGGTAGGAGCACCCCCTCACTAGGCAGCCTATATAATTCTTGTTTTTCAAAAAGAGAAAGAAAGAAGGAAAAGATGGCATGTCTCCATCCAGAAGTGTCGGGTCCCAATTTTGAACAGCAAAGGAAAAATAATGAAGCTCTAAAAGTCAAATATAGCGGCTAATCATGATTTCAGAATTCAAGATTCAAACTATTAACTACTATTTTTGCTTTTTCAAAACCATCTTCCAATTCTACAGTGAAGCAGTGTAGAAGTGAAAGAACAGAGAACAAGAAAAACTTGATGATAGAATCCACAAAACCAAAAACCACAAATCAAAACACAATTACAGTCGAGAAAAATCCTCACTTCACAGCAACAAGTTGAGACGAAACAGAATTTGCTGAACCCCAACTTGAACTTGGACTCTGCATTGCATTGTCTCCCACTGATTCCTCCAATTCCTCAGTTTCCTTTTCAAGTGGTTGCGCTTCACTCATCTTCTTTTCATGTTCCTTCTCCCTCAGCGTTCGAATTGGTGAAATTCTCTGCTTCAAAATATAAACAATACAATGAGATATATGTACTAGTTACTCCACGGTATTTTCGTGTTTCACACTCATCAAGCAGAAGAACTTACCATAGAGTAGGAATGTAGTTCCTTCAATCTATAAAGTCTGTCAACTTCAATCTCTAGCCTCTTCTGAACTTCCCCTCTCTGCTCCAGCTCCTTCTTTTGCAAATCCAGCACCATTGCCCTCTCTTCAAGCATCTTCTCTGTTCTCTCTTTGTCCGACCTCAACCTCTCTAGCTTCTTCTTGATGGCACTGAGTTCTTCTGCCAGAGAAGAATCCAATGGCTCAACGATGGGTTTTGTTGGGGTAGTGGTGTAGATAGGATGGTTCTCTTTGTTGGAGTCTTTTTTAACTGAGAACTCAGTCCACTCTTGCTGTGGTTTCAAGATTTGAATCTGGGTCATTGGAGTTGCCGGTGAGTTCTTTGGTTGGAGTGGTTTCCGGCCAGATTTTGGCCGGAGGTCCTTGTCTCCGGTGAGTGGAGATTGGAACTTAAGCATGGTTTTGCTGTTTTTGTGTCAGATGAGAAAGATGTGTGTGAGAGAGGAGAGGGTTTTGGTAAGAAGCAGAGAGTAAAGCTTGGTTTGAATTTGAACGAAGACAGGCGCTAACGGCTCTTAATATTTATATATGTGGTTGGGGAGGGTCAGAGAGGCTCCTTGGTGACTAGCCTCGATGCCCGTGTTTTAACGCGGATATATATATATATTTTTTTGTAAAATATAATATTTAGATACTATAAACAATAATTAAGATAACATGAAAAAAAATATTTTAAAAAAAAACAATAAATAATATATCTCAATTCACAGCACATTTAAAAATATAAAAGAACAAGACAAGATAAAAAAAACATAAAAAATCAATTTTTATCAATCTAAATTAGCATGATAAACCTATAACTCTGATAATTATGGCCAAGACAACTTGGGATATCCTATCAAACCCGCATTTCAGATAATAAAATTGAAACAATTCGACAAAAAAACAAAGAGCTTTACAAAGCCATTTAAAAAAATAACCCGTGTTAACTTTTTAAATATGTTACCCGAGTATCAGACCCGAAGCATCCTATCTGGAAAAATTATGAAGTTCAATTTCAAATCAATCAAATATTGAAGGATAAAATTAAAATTAAAATTAAAATACAAAATAAATTTATATTTGATTAAATGGTAAACTTGAAAAGAAAAATCAATTTAGTTAAAGAAACAAAAAAAAATCAAAAGAATGAGATCAAAATTGACATAAATAATAAAAACATGTTTTTGATTGAAGAGTTAAAATGAAAAGAATAATAACTTTTACAAAAGAGTTAAGAAAAAATCAAAACAATAAAAACCGAATTGAAAAATATAATATGATCAATTTGGATTAAAAAATTAGATTGAAAACTAATAAAACTTTTACAAAAAGATAAAGATAAAAATTAGAAATCAAAAGATTAAGAAAAAAAATACAAAAATATAAAATTTAATAAATTGGGATTGAAGAATAAAATTGAAAATAAATAAAACTTATACAAACGCGTTAAGAATAAAAATTAAAAATCAAAAGAATAAGTATTGAAGTTGAAATACCAACAACAAAGAGGACCAAGCTATAATTTTCGGGGGATGAGAGAGAGAGAAAAAAGATCGATCGGTGGCAAACCGAACTATCACTGTCGACATACACCACACCACTAGGAAGAGAACACAACGACTCTTCCAATTACATGGATAAAGAGCATTTTTGGACGCCAGGAGGCGTCATATGCGTTATCTAAAGTGCACGGGCACCTCCCACACATCCCTGGGTGCCTTACATGAACCTTTATGAAAATATGAAAAAGCTTCTTGAGGCTAGGTTTAAGTTTTTGACTTGGTCATTTCATTATGTTTCTAATTATTCTATTAATGGTCATTTTATTATGTTTCTAATTATTCTATTAATTTTTATATTTGAATAAATACAAAATTGTCATTCATCTTACATGACAATAACAAAAAAAATTATTTTGAAAATACCAAATTTTTATTTGATGCTAATATTGAACTTTTTTTTGCCTTTGAGAGTATTTTTATTTTTTCACTATGCTTTTTTTTATTATTAAAAAAAGACATGCTTGCCTTTAATTCATTTTATAATAACTAATACACCATATAAAAAGATCTTAATGCCTTACCATATGAAAAGATCTTAATGCCCTGACAACTAGTTTGAAGTTTTTTTTTTTTTTGAGAGGGGCAAATACAACATTAGACTATTCTAGTGAACAGTCCAAAGAGCTTGCATCTAAAGAATTTTTCAATCCATGTTTAGCTTTTGTTAATTATAATATTTGATGTTGAGATTTAATGTGTGTTTGGTATTGCAGTAGTTTTTACAATTATAATTTGAAAAAATAAATTTAAAAAAGGTATAAATTATAGCTTTTCCGTAACCAACATTTCAAGAGAAATATTTAGAGGAACGTATGCCAAATTATGATATATTAATTAACCAAATACTTTTAAAACTATAAAAGTAGCAAAATCTATTTTTAACAACATCTCACCACAATACTAAACAAACCCATAATAAATAAGGGTTTACTATAAAATGTTAATTAGATAAATAAAATTAACATTTTCATGTTTCAGATGTATGATAAAAAATAACAAAATAGCATATAAATTTCATATTTTTAATCTGAAAGAAAATGTCTAATAATTTTAAGTTACACCATAAAATAATTATTTTGTTGACTTGTTCAATTTATAAATCCTTGTTCATCTTAAGTGAAGAGGTCTACATTATTGAAGAGCGCTCTGTATTAATATATATTTTTAAATACATTACAAAATCTTCCAATTCAAACCTTTTTTTAATTTTGTTTCCAAAAAAAACTGATGCTCTTATTGTGGCACAACCACTGGCATATCACGTTGTGAACGGTGCCTAAATCCAATTAATATACAGACCATGGAGGTCCACAGCATTAGCAAAATCATATATATGGAAGTGTAGAAACCCACAATCTTTCAGATGATTGGGCTCTAGATTTGTATGCTCTCCGAGCCAGTAATTACTCTCACGAGAGTCAGTGGCGTCTTGCAGACTAGACTAGCAAGTCTCGGACCTCGACGGGTCATATTGTAGAGATGAAAGCATGCACACTTCAAATAAACTTCTGGAAATGAAATTGTTGGAAACATATCAAAGATATAATGCATGTTTTTTTACAAATAATTACATGTATACACACAGAAATACAACATAACTCGAGCTTCAGGGACAAGTCCTTGAACATGGTGGGCTAGTAGTCCTTGAATTTTGCGAAAGAAAAGGAAAAAGAAAGAGACATGAGACTTGAGGAAATGCAGTGTGCCGGATGGCAATTGAGTGCATATATACATGCTGGGAGCATCAAAATACTGAAATATCACAAGAAATCCATTGGAATTTCCCAGTCTAAAATTCTTAATTAAATTTAAGTTCGATGCAATAATCAAATATAAAGTTATAAATGTTTTTATTAGATTGGGCGTCGGATGCATCTATACTTCTTCACGAGTTTTGTCTTATTTATCTCATCCATAAACACATCCGCAACATGTTTCACGTCAATACAGACCAACAATGGAGTATATACATGATGAGAGCAGCATAAAAAAACTGAGATATTACAAGAAATTAATCCATTGGAAGTTCCCTAGCCATCCTCACTTATGTTTCTTTTATCTTTCTGAGTTCTTGATGGCTGTAATTAATTCAAAGTTCTTTCCTCTTCTTCTCCATTTCTGTTGACGCTTAAGGAGTTAACAATTGAATAAGGTGGTTGTCTTAATTTTCGAGGCTTGATGACAGAGAAGGGAGGAGGAGTAGAGGGAAGAGAAATCATATATGGTGTTAACTGGGCTTAGGATGAGAGACCTAATGTTGCTGTCTAGAAGACTGCGCTAATATAATTTTTGGATAAAACTTAAGAAAAAAGAAAAAGAAAACAGATAAATGAATAATTATAATTTGAGAAACACATCAGTCATTAATAGGTTGTTTAAGGGGGGAATAAATATTATACACTAAAATTGACAAAAAAGTTATGAAGTCTAGACTAGGAAGAATATGCCAAACTTGATTGCAGACCAAACTTAATAAAGTCCAGACTTGAACGTGGATGGTGAATGAAAGGTATAAAGAGTCTACTTAGTACAAGATCCTTAAAACAAGAAATAAGTGGGCAGTTATCTTGAATATGGTGAGTGGATAGCTAATAGAAGTTATCTTGAATAAAGTGAGTGGATAGTTACTAGAAGTTATCTTGAATTTTCTTATTTAAAGAAGGAGACAAAGAAATTGTCACACGTGTGCAGTGTCGGTTGCTGGGTGGAAGAAAGATAACGATGTTGCTGGTGGAGATATCTTTGTCGTGTGTGGAAGTCAATAGAAAGGCGTTGTTGTAGTTTGTTTGTTACTGGTGGCTGGATCTCATGGTGGTTAGCTGGAACGATCATCAACTTTGTTGGTTGGCAGTAAAGAAAAAAATGGTAAATGGGAAATTTGGATGGACAAAGTCTTTGTTTATAGGTGTTTTGGGTTTTGTCGAAAAAAAGAAAGGTGGTTACAACTAGTAGGATATGAGATTGAAGAAAGAGAGACAACGAGAATGGAGGCAAAGAGAAGCAGGTTCACGGTGGTTCAACTAAAGAATAAGGGCTCCTGATTATTTAGGTAGGAGTGATAACTCATCTTCTACGGTTAGGTGATTCCTGTTTTTTCTTTGTAGTTGATGACTAAGTTGTAAAGATAGGGTTAAGATTTTTTTTTTTTGTATAAGTGTGTGTGAGTTGGAGAGATTTTTTTCTTGTATTTTTTATTTATTTTGTTTTTGTTATGGTCTCATCTCTCTCATTGTGTGAGATTTCTTCACTATTTATAAGCAAAATAACATGTTCTTTTCTTTCCCTCCTAATTTCTTGGCCTTCAAGCCAACTTGTTGACCAAACAACCGAAAATCACTTTGGTTCCTCATTCCCTTTCTTTGCAATTTGGTCCTCTTGTCTAAATATTTGATGTATTTTGAAAATGTTTTGAAAAACAGGGAGTCAAAATTGAGTTATAACAGAAACCAAAAACTACATAACTCAACAAAACAACAACAATTATATTAGAGTTCAATCAAATTCACAGGATCTTCAAAACTTTTTTATCGAGTAGGCATGTAATTGTAGACTAATAACTAGTAGACGATAACTTGTAGGCGACAATTCTATTGGTGATTAAACAATAAGAGATAACTATGTAGACAACAATCGAGTATGTTTGCAATTTACTTTGTAATCAGCAGGCTTGCAATTTTAATTTCATAAATAAAAAAATACTAAAAAGATGTTCCATCATCCAGGAGTTTCAATTTATAAATGTAATCAGAGTATCAATCACTATATGAATGTAAGTATTCTTCTTATAACTTATTGAGTTCACTTTACATTCAAGTTGTTTTGATTATTTGGTTACTTCTTTAGTTGAACTATTATCTGTATGAAAGTGGATTTAATCATATTGATACTCCTGTAACTATGTAATATAAATTTAAAATTGTGTGAGTAGATCTAAGACTGAATCTAGAGTTCAAATCAGTTAACTTAAAAATCTAATTTTAAGTTACAAAGTCTTCTTAATTGAGAAAAAAATAAGAAAAACCTACATCAAACAAAGGGTTCCTTGAAAAAAATATTGTTTAGGATAAAGAATCATAGATTTTTTACAATTTATTTTTCAATTAAGTTTAAGCATAGGGAAAGCTTTACAAATTAACCTGTAAATTATAGATTAGTTTGATTAACAAGTAATTAAGAGCTGGTTAAGGTTTATTTAATACATCATGAGCAATTAATTATTTTTTTTAATTATCAAATGAATTGAAGTTGAACATAATTATTCAAAGTATGATATTTAAGATACTTATACCATATAATAATAATAATAATAATAATAATAATAATATAGAAACAATAGGATATATTATTGACATGTGATAATTTACATATATTTAAACTTGAGAGCTTTTAATGTTGTCATATACTATATCACGATATCATGTATGCTTCTTTTTTTCTTTTTATAAATTTTTGGAGAGTTAGATCTTGATTATTAGGGATGCATGCAATTTATGTACATGCATTTGCTTTTCTCATATTATTCTTAAAGGCATGCCATGGTCATAAATGAATTGAAAAATAAAATAGAATAGAACACAAATGCCCCATATTACTTACTTATTTATTTAAATAATAGTTATGAATTTATAGTATGTTTTAAATACCCATTTCAATGAATATTAATGAATCCTTATTTGTACATTCTTTATTATTATGAAGTTAGATTATCATTAATTAATTAGAGAAAAAAAACTCTTGCCAATTATATACATATGGTAAAAATGCAAATACTTGTTTTGCGTTTAATAAATTTATTGCACCAACAATACATACACCCACATAAAAAAAAATCAATGTGACAACACATTTATTGTTTTAAATTAACAAATTCATGAACCAAAACTAGAAGCATGAATAGATAAAATGTTTTTTTAGTTAAAATATTGTTGTTTTGATGTTTTTAATTTTTTAAAAAGAATTTAATCCTCTTGACACCTTCTCGATTCGTGATTGTGATTTAGACGTTGTAAAATATAAATTTCATATACAAATCTTATTTAATTTGATTCCCAATTCATATCCATTTCTTTTGGAATTCAAGAATTTTGAGGGAGAGCGATATACACACTTTTATGCTACAAGCTGAATAAAAAAAAAAGAGATTTTTATTTGTAGTTTTGAAACCCACCTTGACCCGACAAGTCGATCCGAAACTCGGCTGATCCGGGGCTGGAACCGTGTCAGGTTGAAAAAAATAAAGGAAGGAAAAACTCGGTGTGACCCGGTAAGACCCGGTTGCAATCCGTTGACTTTTTTTTTACTAAAACAACATCATTTTATTTTTTTAAAAAAATAACCCGGGCGACTGGGTGACTCAGTAAAAAACCAGAACCCGAACCTTGAACTAGGACGGGTCTGAAAACTATGCTCTTGTCTTAATAAAGTAATTATTTATGTTTTATCATGCATATTGACATTCCACTACAAAATAAATTGTTAATATATCATAATATTATATTTTCATATTACATTGATATTATATATAAAAAAACTATTTGCATTAGTAACATACTTATTTAGCATATTAGTAATTTTTATGAATTTTAAATATTATAAGATTTAAATATAAAGAAGGAAATTTTGTTACTTCATGAAACTATGGAAAATAAAAAATAATAATAGAAGGAGTGCAAAGATAGAGTAACAGTGGCTGTCATCCACCAGCCCAAGCGCAGCGTCGG
>Ga0325414_1002001_pt1 | contig 20271 bp, 19 predicted proteins | sample PopdelMetagenome_8_FD_206183 | JGI IMG/M metagenome (GOLD analysis project Ga0325414, IMG submission 206183) | Populus deltoides microbial communities from Bellville, Georgia, United States - Leaf-PdKOR-R3 | ecosystem: Host-associated > Plants > Phyllosphere > Phylloplane/Leaf | place: USA... | reverse complement strand
TGTCCTAGGAACTTAAAAAATGTATAAAGATGATCGCTAGCATGTGTCAAAAAATAACTATTGATGATTGAAGTGAGAAATAAAAATGACTCGGTGTGTCTTGGAGTAGCATGACTTGGTAAGGAATAAAAATGAAAAAAGAAAGAAAGAGAGAGAGACTCGAGCCATTTGGGCCTACCCGAATTACTGGAAAAGTGGTATTCTTAATTTTTAGTTTTTCTTGCGCCATCAACAATCATTGGCATCATTTGATACACAATCCTACAGTCTGTTCATGTTCAAGCATTATGATTGAAGTGAGAAATATTTGGAGACGATGGCCATCATGGGTTCCGCACCTTTCCATCTGAAATCGCTGGAGAGATCAATGAATGATATATACCCATAAAAGGTGAATTCCCTCCTAGAAACACTAGTTCCAACTTTAAGCCCAGTCAACGAGGATTTGGAGGCAGACTTTCGATTGGCATCCAAGAATTTAAAATGTAGAGAGGTCTAACATTGAGAGGATCAGAAAGGCTTGAGAGGATCAGAAAGGCTAATTACTTGTGCTAACAGTGACAATACATGAAATGGAAAGGAAAGCCATAACAAAATTGCCTGACTGTCAAGGCCTCAAGGGTCTTGCGCTAAAAGCAGTTAACTAGAATTACAAAAATCATGCTTATGTAATGCTTCTGACAGTAACTCATTTATTATATCCCCTGGCCACTTGCAAAAATCAAACAGAAATGTAACTCGGTGTTGGTGAGGCTATGAAGCGACTATAAGTCGAACAAAAAGACCTCTCAAAAGGGTCAACTTCAGCACCTTCCATGGCACCACTTTTTGCAGCAGTGAATTTTCGCAGCACACTTGTCAGTGATGAAATAATTTCAGACATAGGTGGACGGAAGAACTTGTCAGGCTGTTCATGTTTCAAGGGAAAAAAATTAACAGCCTCAAATGAATAATCACATAATACCATCTTTTCCAATCTTCTGTCACATAGATTGTTTATAGATGTTTATGCCAATACCTGAATGCAGAGCAAGACAACGTCTGCAAACCGAGATAGAGTCTTGGAGGGGAGTGTTCTTTTGATGCCCGGGTCAACCATCTGAATCAAACTCTCATTGTCATGCAGCCGAGACGAAGCCCATTTCACCAAAGATTGCTCCGCTCTTGGTCTTGAGCTGTGTTAGAGACAGAAAAGGATATCAGAAGACCATGCAGAAATTTGATAGAGGCAGGGGGGGACAAAGTCTACCCATCAAAAGGTCTCCTTCCAGTTAATAGCTCCAAAAGCAACACTCCAAACGCATAAATGTCACTCTTGGTGTTGTCAGTTACTGGTTCCCCATGTTCAGGAGCAATATAGCCCGTGTCACCAATAGCAATTTCAGAAGCCTGTTTGTATCAACAACATCGGATGAGCCCTTCTTCATTCTCTATCAAAAAATATGGTTAACTTGACTAGAGATGCATTTGGTGCAGCTTGAACGACATGTAAGCAGCTAAGATAAAAGGGATTTGAGGAAGAAAGAAACTCAATGCTCAGAAATTCTGTTGTGAAAACGTTTCTGACACAAGTCGTTTCAAATCCTCTAAAAGAATTCTCCTTGAAACAATATCAGAGAAGATTCTGTTGTGGTCAAATAAACAAGTTGCATAAACTTTTAACATTATCAGCCTACTCTTGCAGTTGTATACTACAATGTTAGGTGACAAAAATTCTGAGAAGATTAGTCATGCACTTACCTTTATTTTAACACTGTTGCTTGTCAGTGGCCTCAAAATAGCTAGTCCGGTGTCACAGAGACGAGGCATAAGCTCTTTATCAAGTAAGACATTGGCAGCCTTTACATTGCCATGAGAAATAGGAGGCGAGAATGTGGAGTGCAAGAACCTGAAATAAAAAATTCAAGGTGGAAGTAACCAGTGCATGAAAAAATGTAACATTTATAATAGACATCAACTTCTTCCACTTCCTACCCCTGATTTTTGCTAAATCAGTTCATGTCCTACCATCTTCAACTCAGAATGCTGAAGCACAGAGATGTATGCTTCCAGAATATTTTATGTTGCATAAAATGACATAGATCTCCTCATATTTTTTTTTTTTGCAACTATAGATCTACTCTTATAGTCCTGCAAGGAGGAGTTCAAGAAATGGTCCTACTGAGCAAACCAACCATATGGGATACTTACTCCAAAGCCTGAGCAACACCAAGCGCAATATTGAGACGAATGTTCCATGACAGTGGCTTGTACCCATCACTATGCAGAACATCATGAAGAGACAAATCTCTGATGTAATCATACACGAGGAGATGCTGCCCATGTTCTACACAGTAGCCAATGAGTGTTACAATATTTGGATGCCTCAGTCGGGAAGCAGTCCAAATCACATCCAAGAATTGTTCTTCTTCTTGGAATGACAGTGATACCATATTGATGTTTTTCACAACAAATATCTGGAAAAGATAAAAAAATTAGGTGGGGATGGTGGTGGTCGGTGACTTCTCATAACTCTTGTGAATTTCATAAGTAATAAGAAATCAGCATGTTCAAGTATATACTTGGCCATTTTGGAATTCGGCTCTGTAAACAGAACCAAGAGACCCCTCTCCAAGAAGATTCTCTTCACCGAAGTTGTTTGTTGCCAGCTGAAGTTCTGTCACAGTGTAAATGTTTGCACTTACTGGGGCTTTATATATCGAGAAACTTTTTCTTGCTGAATTTTTTTCATTTCTGTTGTGGCAAATACAAGGGATATGCATTGGGAAAAGAAGCGAAGGAGATCGGGGAGGCAATAGTTGTGGGTTCACTTCAGATGCTACCATAACCGTTGGAAGAGGAGGGATGGTAAAGAAAAATTTGTTAATAAAAGAATCAGCAAGAATATGCCGTACAGTTAATATCTCTAGTATCAACTTGAAAACAGATGGAAAGATAAAGAGTAATTGATATCAAAAGCAAATGGAAGGTAATACCACCACAATTAAATTTCTCAGAAGGTGAATAAAATCAGTTAACAAAGTCATGCAGCTCTATAGATTCCAAATCACTACGATAGTATTGTTTTGTGTTAACCAATAGTTCATTTGAATTGTTGAAAATTGGATAGAAACAAAAAAAGAAGCAGCACAAAACTGAACTTATAGTGGAAATATGGAATGGAAACTACAACCAAGAAAGGTTTCACAATTATGGCATGAGCAAATATATTGGATGTCATATGTATCTGAAAATCCATATCAGTCTGCAGCTTCTGCAGACACAAATTAATATCACACTTTTATATTAAGTGTGCATCCAAGATAAGAGTACATATTTTTGCACACAATTCTGACCTCTAGTTGTCCTGACAGAACAAGAATGGCAGGATCGCTTGATACGCATTGCAATGAAGATTGCAGCGCAAGTCACCACCAAAACTACCACACCCACTGCAAAAACTATTCCACCAGGGCCCAACCTTTTCTTCTTGTGTCCTTTTACCTTGATATAATTCTCCATGGCACTTGACTCGGTGGTTGGGGGACCATTAAAATTTTGCCCAATGGATCCATTATCCGAAGGATAATTCCAGGGAGGATAATTTGCCCCTATGTGGAACTGATTTCCGTCAATCCTGGTGAAAGGTAGAGAGGAAAGGAAATTAATGAATAGTTAGTTAATGCAGGCAATTAAAAGCAAAGCAGCTGAAATCTTCCAAACTCACCATAGATCGGGTATTAACTGAAATTGAGTTGGAATTACACCACTGAAGTGATTAGTTTGGATATTCCTGATAATAATAGAAATATGCAAGAACAAAATAATCAAATTAACATATCAGCCTAATTTTCAAAAAGAACAAAAAACATGTGAGAACCTACAGGTCAGTTAGTGAAAGATTAGCCAGGTAGACAACTGAGCCAGTGAACTGGTTGTTCTGTAAGAACCTGTAGATACAGCCAAAAAAACACACAGGAACCAACTTGGTATATCAAGAAACACACCAGGTATAGGACTGAGGAGAATTTAAAGGAAGTTGTATAAAACTCACAATTTGGTAAGATTTGTCAGAGATCCAAAAGAACTTGGCAAATCTCCAGTGAAGTTATTGTATGACAGGTCGCTGTGGCAGCAGATGGAAGGTTCACAAGGAAATGAGAGTGATCATGAATTTACTAGTAATATTATGAAGCATGGCATTGGAACTGATAACATTAGGGAAATAAGGTGACCAAAAAGCAACTTGCTTTGCATGACATTCTGCATGGTCAAGATCGCCACCTATATAAAATGTTCTGAAATATCAACCAAATCATCGTTCGATTATGGTGCCAACTTTGGTATGGAACAAACAAAATCTCAAAGGCATAATAAAACCAGTTTCCTTGCCAATGTTTGATTAAGAACAAGTTTTTTGAGAAAAAAAGCTTTTTGAACAAATTACAATTTTTTAATGCAAGATGGCAACACGGAAGAAAATGAGTTGGTTTGATATTCTTATTAACGAAATATTTCTTCCTTGTAATCTAGTTAAAGAAACTGTGCTGATGAAGGCTGCACCAATAAAACAGCTTCAGAATTATGCTATGGTTTTATTTAACTGAAGACCCAGTGTATATACTTCTCTAAAGAGTGCAGCCTTTGACAAAGCTAAACCCAAACGGCTAGAAGAAGCTTACATCTCTTTTAGGTTCTGTAGGCCAGTAAACACATTGCCAATGGGTCCAGACAGTGAATTGTGACTCAAATTCCTGCAAAAATACAACCAAAGAATTTATGACTGAACAAGACCAAGCAAAAAAAAAGAAAAAAAAGAAAAATAGAAAATAGGCAGTAGAATGGTGACAATCAGCTTACAGATGCCGAAGTAACTCTACACCTGGTAAGGAAAGGGGTATACTTTTGCTCAAGTAGGTTCTCGTGTGGCTAGAGCACTATAGATATAATCAAAGTAATACATAATTTACAACCAGAGCATGCAGAAGAGCTTACATATGAGTGGCATTAGGTGGCAAAGCATATGGTATTTCACCCACAATATAATTGGAGCTAACATCCCTACCACAGAAAAGCAAATTTAAGAATCAAATGAGAAGAAGAATTTAGATAACTGAATCTAAGACAAGAAAAATCACTTACAGATGCTTCAAGCTATGGAGATAATGCAGCTGGGTTCCAAGGAACCCACTGAGGTTCAGTCCTTGAAGTTTACTGCACAACGTGAAAGAAAAAATTACTGTTGGAAATGATGTCCAGGTAACTAACAGAAACAATGTATAGATTGTGAGATAGGAATATGTCCACACAGGTATATTACAGATGGCCCAGCACATGAGACTCCAGTCCATGATTCCCCACATGGATCTCCTCCATCCAATCTCCATTCCTTTAGCTGTGGGGGGTTACTCAGGGCCTTGTATAGATCTTGAAGTGCTATGACTGCATTAACATTAGAAGATAATAATCAGATTATTGTGTTTAACAAACAGTATCAGTATCATCATGTTATGTCTAGAATAATTATGTAAATAGTTATTCATTATTGTGTTTAGCAAACAGTATCAGTATCATCATGTTCTGATAATCAATCAATAGTTTAGTGGGTGATGAACAAATAAATAAAACCGAGTCAAAATGATGCAATTAAGCCCTAATCATCAGTAATCACAATCTATACATGATGTACAAGTGAGCTTATACACGCTAGATAATTGCTCTATCAGTAACGGCAGATATCGAGATGATAGGGCATCACATCATATTGCTCCCTTGTAGCCTCATTTTCCCGGTAAAGAAAAGGAAGCTAAACATGGGTGGTTTTTCTTCTTCTTTTTTTCCTGTTTGGTTTCTGAGTAAACCAAGAAAAAGAAAAGAAAATTGAAATCAAAACTTTTATTTTATAGGAAAATCAAATTAAACTCTTGATTGAATCCTGAGTCTATGCTCTTCTCGTTCCAAATAATTAAAACGCATAAGAAGAAAACTTTCTTCTTTGTTGATCAGTTACTAAATAACAGTACCGATTTCAAATGCTGTAATTAAATTCCTACAATTTCTCTCAGCATCTAAACAGATATTGCCAAAGATCATTCTGGTGAATTATGGCCACAAAAGAATTTATAAAAACCACGCAAGAACACTCAATAGATCACTAAAAAGGCAAGATTAAAGGTGAAATTAACTAGATTTACCATCAGAAGCATCAGTAGAAGCAGAAGCTTGAAAAGAAAGAATCGCCAAGAACACAATCACAACAAAACCCCAATGCAGTCTCTGGCTCGCCATTGTAACTCCAAGAAACTACACTTTATCACTTTCTTTTACCTATAAACAAATAGGAAACGCTCAAATCTTTGCAAAATTTTCAGTCGCTCCTGTTCGGTTCCCGAGAAATTAAAGAGAGATTTTTAAAGCTCGAAACTACAAAAACTAACAAAAGATGGCGGATTAAGTTGCAGGAGGAAGGTTCTTAATTTTCTTTTCTTTTCTTTTTTCTCAGTGGCCAAGCAGAGCAGAAAATTACTGTACGGTTCGTCCTTGATATTTAGAGCGAGAGGGGGCGGGGGGGAATTTGGGGCGGTTTTTGTTCGTTATACAGAGAGAGGGGAGAGTGTGATAGAGACGGCTATTGATCACATGACATGTGTAGATATAACTGATTAACTGAATTCAGCCACGTCAGAAAAAGAATTAATAGATGTTGAGTTACGTGGCATCAAGCAGCAGGGTTGAGCTTTGGGCTGCTGAAAAGCCTTTTCTGGGCTCAATGTTGGCAGGCCTATTTAATCTCTTCTTTGAGTTTTGACCTGGGTATCAACAAATGGCAGAATCAAGTATTTGTCCGTAAAAAAACCGAATAATTGAAAAAAATAAAAAAAAAAATAAATTGAGAAAAATAAATAAATAAAAATACCTGAAAAACCCAATTAGAAGAACTAAAAAAATATCTAGTTTAGTTTGATTCAAGTTCAGTTTAAAACCTCTAAAACCATTCAAACTGAACCAATCCGAACCTGTTTAGTCTGAACTTCTAATTTTTAAACCATGCCAAAAAACTAGGTATAAAAAACCTCTCTCTCTCTTCTTTTTTTTCCTTCTAAAACCCTAATTCTCTCTCACCTCTCGCATCTAGTTAACCACCCTAAACTAGATTGTCTCCTATCTCACAATCTTTCCCCTGTAGTTTATCATTTTCTCACACGTAAGTTGTAACCTCTCCTCTACATCTCCTTTTCTTTTATTTTCTTTGTGTTTTTGGTCTCTAAATTTCGGTGCATTGTCTATTTTTTTTTGTAAATTTCTTAATCTTGAGTTTGCAATGTTAAGCATGTTGCGACTAAGGTTTTTAAATAAGGGAAAACTTGAATTATTTTAACATTTTTATGTTTAAGAGCATGTTTAATGTAAAATTGTGATTTAGTAGAATTTTGATCTGATTTCTTATCATCCATTTGGTGTGAGAATAGCTTTAACCTTTTTTCTATTCAATTTAAACATCTATTTATCCATCCCTAAAGTTTTGTAGATTGCAAATCTAGGTATTGGGCAAGAATTATGACATTTTGGGTATTGTAGGCAGATTCAAAAATCAATTTCAGATTCCGACCATGTGTAATAACTAGAATTTTTATTACTACATAAAATAGAATAACAGGAATTCATAACTTAATAGTTGTTTCCATCTTATGTATAATGCTTTTCTGTGAAGATTCTTTTCATCACCAACTTGATTTTAGATATTGAAACTCATATTTTATCAACAATCATTATGAAATAGAAACATCACAACCTATAAACTTGAATTTGTTGGATTGCACTATTGTTAAATTCTTAATTTTATTGAATTAAAATTTGTTGGATTGCACTATTGTCAAATTATGATTGTTTTTGAATTAGAATTTGTTGGATTATACTATTATAAAATTATGAGTGTTATTGAATTACAATTTGTTGGATTACATAGGTTGATTCAAGGAAGAATCAAAAGAACATACGGCCTTCTAGTTTAAGGATTGAGAAAAATGCTAAATCATTGGTGAAGTTCTTAAATATCTTTGTTGCCTTTACTTATTATGATAGTTTTATGGGACATAATCATTTATTAAGTTTCTTTTTGAATTCTTGGGTTACTTCTTCATAGGTATTGACCTAATATAATATTCAATTGTAGCAGTTGCTTTATACTTTCACCTATCTTGATTTAATAAAGAAATGACAATATTTGGTTCATCTAGATTGTTGATGCAATTATATATTAGAAGTTATTCTTATCATCCATTCCTTTTATTATTGAGTTTAATGCCTTGATTCCTAAATGAAATGTAGACTATTGCATACTAGTGTTACAGATTATGAGAGGAAGAAACATTGGCGTGAGTTATGCCACTAATAAGAGGAATCATAACCTTACATGAACGCACTAGAATTTTCTAATGTGACTTCTTACAATTTTCACTTTCGATGGAAGTTTCGTACTTTTTTATTTTATTTAATACATTGATTACAAGTTTTACCTAAGATGATTGTTTTGATATTGTTTCTCACATTATTTTGAACACTACAAAGTTTTGTTTGATACTATATTCTCATTTGATTTTTCTAGTTGTAAAGTTTGATTTTTTATTTGACTTGTTATGTCATGGCCTATTGATATTGTACGAAAAACATAGTCTAGAGTTTTTTTCATTGGTTGAAAAACTAGATTAAGAATATTGGATTTTGAAATGTATTCTCATTTGAATATTGATACCGTAATAATAAAGTTGATATTATATTTTGGCTACCAATTGATACTGTATTTTCTTCAGAATATTGCTATTGATTATTATATAGCATGCATAATTGATTTTGTTACGAAGAAGGTTTCATGATTATTAAAAGAATTATAAAGCATAAATAAAAGATAAAAAAAAAAATCATAATTGAAACTAGCTTTATTCATAAAAGAAGCTTGTAAAAAGCTTAAAAAATAGGTTTTGCTGGTTTCTTATATGAAAAAACCGAACAGTTCAAATCAAGATTTATTAGTTTAAACCAATTTTTGAATGGTTCTGAATATAGTTTATTTTAATTGCAAACCAAACCTAACCAAGAATCACCTAGAGTCAAAAGAGAAACAAAAAGATAGTGAATCAAAACAACATATAGTTATTAATTTTAAGACTTTATTTATTGAATTGGAAATATAAATTTATAGAGGAGTTTTCTTCTAAAAAACATGTCTATAACTTTTTTGGCTATTAATTTCCCGAGCTTGTTATAGGTTGAAAGTGAAAAGTAGCAAACAAATAAGGTTCTATGTTTTAACTCATGTTTTCACATGTGGTTTTTGGTGTCATATTTTATCATTTGTATAAAATGTCAACCACAACAAAAGCAACAAAAGAAGGATAAGCAAACCTTGGAAAAATAAAAGCTCTGATCCCTCAATCTAACATTGGGTTTAAGATGTTAAAGAAAATGAGTTATAACCCTAGTTTAACCCTTGGCAAGGAGTATTCAAGAAGAGCTGAGTTAGTGGGGATTCAGATTCAACGAACTCGAGTAGAGATCAGAAGGGAGGATCTGTATAAGAAAAAAAAAAGGAAGAGAGAAGAGATTGAGTCAGAGAGGAACAAATAGAAGGAATAGGATTTGATGAAGGAGTTTGGGTCTAGGCAAAAGTCTTAGTGGCAGAGCTTCATAAATCTTGAAAAAGCAAAAGCAACTCTTCTTTTTATCAATTAAATAATAAAAAAGTTGTGGAGTCAAATAAGAATAAGGATGAAGAGGTTGGTGAACATCATAAAGAGAAAGAGGAAGAGATAATAAAAGAGGAATGTTCTCTAAAATCAATTTTTGCATTGGACATTTTTTTAGTTGGTTAATGCTTTTTAAGAAATTAAGTGACATTGCATTTAATTTCACATTCAAAATGACTTTATAAGGATTGTTTTTATTAATTGTTACCAAATTCTGAATTCCATGGATTGTTTTTATGGGTTCAAGTTATTTAATCTTCGGCATTTGAATGTTAATTGAGGTGTTGTTTGGAAGAACTTTGTGTGATTTAACTTTTTTTTTTTTGTAATTTATCTAGCCTTTCCAGATTCACATATCGAGTGGATAACCATTGTTATTGTATTTTGCATTGAACATGAACTAGGTTCATATGCTTTCAGGTTGTTAACTTTACCTAACATTTAACCAATCATCTAGCAAGAGGTTATGAAAGATGCTGAATCAATGTTGTTTAAGTTTGTATGTGCACCCAATCCTATGATGTTACTAAAATGCCATGTTATAATAATTGATTTTTAATTTGTTGGTGTAACTGTTATAATAATTGATTGCTTTTAGGTGGAATCTATATAAAAACACTCTAAAAAAGCTAATTGGGTGATGTTTGATATGCAAACTTGTTCAACATTTGGAAGTTCCTTTCTGCATATTGCTGCATATGACTTTATTGAGTGTTATTTTTGTCATGTAATGGTGTTTTTTTTTTTTGTAGAGGATATAAACTCAAAGAGAGAACTTGACTATGCTAACATATATGTCTTATAGTTAATCGTTGGTTACACATGACATTGATTTTGTTCATGTATATATATTTAATTTATTTATAAAAACTTATTTATCTTTAATATTTATCAAAATTTGATTAATGAATCTAATATTTAATTAATGAATCTAGAGTAAAGATAATGTCATTAAGACAAAAATAATTTACAAAGAAAATTATAAAGTCATTATAATTATGAGATTCTTATTGCATCAAAGCATTGTTCGTAAATGTTCTTGGTCAATACTCTTTTAAGACTGGACATTAATTATAGTTGTTAAGATTGATACATATTATGTTCTTTTCTTTATGAAAAGAAACATTTGTTCTCATAAACTAAGATTTGATGGATACCTAAAATTAATATGTAAATGCTTATTAGATGACATATACATTGAACAGACCTGCATGAGAATTTTATATGGAGAGATCACCTGAGTCTATGAAAAGATTCATGTGACAATTGTGTAGGTGATTTTTAGACTCAAGATCATTAAGTTATTTTATATAAAAAGTGTTATATTTTGATCATACTACACGTTTGAATCAAGGGTAACAAATGACAAATGTTAGGTATAACATAAGGTATATGAATGTATTTAAGTAAACAAGAGAGGATTCATTACCTTGAGTGAATTAGAGAATTTTTTTTTATTTGTTGTCAAATAATATTGATTGTAAATTCTTGTGTAAGGTATAATGAAATTTGAAAAGAATTTCAAATCTTATTCAAAAAATCAATGACTATGGTGTTGAGAATAAATATGATTTAACTGAGTAGACACACTTCATGCTATAATATTTAAATCAGAACATTGTTGATGAAACGATAATAATTACACTAAAAACTAGTCATTAAAAGGTTATGTCAAACCACTTATGGCTTTTCTAATATTTAGAGGATTATGACAGGTTGCTAGACATTGTATTGAATCTTCAAATATAAATCAATCAATTTTTGAATTAATTTATTTAATCCTATTTTATTTAAAATTGTGATTTATATTTTGACTAACTTATTAGGGAACTTAATATGTCAACTTATTAGAAAACCTAATGGGTCACACATATAAGAACCAATGATCAAAAATTAAAATGAATGATTAATCAAGTGTGACTTGATTGTAAATAAATTTTAGAAATTAAGGACTAAAATGTAATTATTACAGGGGATAACAATTCTAGATCTAGAAATAATCAAGTAAGGACTTGATTGAATAAATTTATAAATTAGCCTAAAATAATATATGTGATATCTTTAAAGGGGCAAATTGACATTTTACCATTTATAGAGTTTTTAGATATTCCTATAAATAGAATGTTATGCGATGTGAAGGTGACTAAAGTACAATACATAACCTCCTAAAATATAAAAGAAAAGAGCTAGCACTTTAAGATATAACAATTCCTCTCTCCTAAAAAGGTTTAGGAGATTTTTCATTTGTGGTTAATGTGGATTACCATTATAGACCGAATAATTGGATGATTTGTGATTTGCAATAACCTAGCATTGAAGCAAATATTCAAAAAAAAAATATGATCTTCAGGTAATTTCCGCATAAACCCTAAATAAATATAGATATGTCTAACGAGATCCTTAAAACTCTTGAAATATTTTTAAATTTATAGTTTTCATTACGTATAAGTGTTTTGGGAAACCCAATAGTGGTATCAGAGCCATCATCAAATAATTAAGGTTGTTGATTATATATTTTAATTGTTATTTGTGTTAATTTCATATTATTTTTATATGCAAAAAATATTTTTCTCAAAAGTAATTTTTCTCTGATAATTTTTCAAAAACAAAATTGTTTGACTACTATTCTAACAGATCTAACTAGATTATTTGAATCTGATATTCTAGCCAGAACCCACCATTATAAAAAAATAATTTTTTAATGGTTGCTTAGCTCAGCCGTGATCCATTGAATGGTGAGTGCTGATGTATCAGTGCCAGCCATGATGATGTCCTAGCACGAAAACAAGACGAACAATAGATTTATTAAGACTCATCATCACACAAGGAGAAGTTCGAGGCTAAAAGAGTTGACTTGCTAGGAAGAAAGCCTTGATATCCTTTCTAGTCAAGTTCATTTCAGCATTCGAGTCTCCAGATATTGCTAATAGAATATCCATCAAATCCCTCCATCCTGATCCTTCCATGTCTTTCATCTCCCTCTGATCTTCATGCTCCTTGATGATTTTTCTACTAAACGATCGAATTTCTCCAGTGCATTTCGAAGCTGTCTTCCATGTCCGAACAAATCTAGTTTTGCCGAAGGACCCAAAATATTACCTGCACTCAACTTGCCTCCAAGCACCACAATTTGATTAACCAATTCCTTTACCTCCTTAGCTTCATTAGCATCATCCTCTACGCATCTAGTGCTCATAGCCACTCGACAAATGACATTATTTGTCATGGTGATGAACTCCTGCTTTAAATTACAAGACTTCCCTTCTCTTGAAATATCAATTAACGACTCCACAAGTTTCATAATCTCTTCCTCTCTTACATGCACAAGCTGATTAAGCTGTGAAGTGGCAAGAAGCCTGGTCATGCATAGTTTCTTCATGAACCGCCAATAGGTGTTGTATGGTGCAGTGACAAAACCAGACCCCCTGTATATATTGTTATCCGAGCAATCAAATTCTGGACGAGAAATGAAATTGAGCTCATTGGTTTTCGATTTCTTTGGCAATCATGGCATCTGAAACAACATAGCATGTCGATGGGCCCAAATGGAGTTGAATAATTGGACCATGTTTGTGAGCTAGGTTGTGCAAGGATTTGGACAAAACCGAGCCTATTAAGTGAAGGTGGCCAATGATAGGCAGAGCTGGTGGACTTGGTGGGGGTCGCTCCTTGGTTCCAAAATGTATATAGCTTTTGATGGATTTAAGAAGGATAGTGGAAAGGAACCATCTGGAAATGAGGAAACAAAAGAAGAACAGAACATCACCTGTTGCCATCATTTAGGCTTGTCCTAGCAAGTAGAGAAGCTAGATTTCAGTAATTGTATTGTGGGTTTGAGCTTTAGGATTTTGCTTAACGTTTTATTAGAGAGTCTCACTCTGTTGATTGAAAAGCTTTGGGATTCTCTCTTCGATGAAATTTGGGAAAATATGCTATCATGCACTGCCCTGCTTTATTCACAACAGAATAGATAACATTATCCTTTTTCTTATTGTTCTTTCCATACATATATCTTTTGTTTTACTCCAATAAACACACGTATATCATCAAAAGATAATACCAACATTTTAAGCTTGGTGAAGGGTTTTGCTACTAAGCCTCAGCCTGCAGACGGCACCAATAATATACGTTACTGCTGGGGCATAGTTTTTGTAAACTGCAATCATCATTTATTTATTTCTTAATGAATTTTTTGTTCACGTTCTTAGAGTTTGGGGCTAGTCGCGAATATTGTGAGCCTTGTAGCTAACTCAAGAGTTTTTGGCTGCACCAACTCCAGGTGCTATACATTGTGAAACTGGCAGAATTGGCTTTTAGGGAAAACATTAACAGAAAAGAAATTTCTTCATGCATTAATAATCTCTTAATTATGAATGCTCATTAAGTTGATTTATACACAAATTTACTAGTGGTAGGAGAAAGGGGTTGACAAGTTCACTATTAATGGTATTATGAATGAATCCTTCTGTGTTGTTTTCTGCAATCCTTTATTTTTTGGTCGGATTTCGTTCTTCTTGGATGGATTTTCTTGTTTTCAATTTGGATTCATAAGGATGGTTCTGCATTTATTGTTATCCCATGTAGCCAGGGTTCTTGTTTTCCCACCTCATCATCTGAGGTTTTGAATTCAAGGTTCGAAGAGAAAAAAGGATATCCAAGAAGAAAATTCACTGAAACTTGTTTCGTTGACTAAAGAAGTTTTGCAGTTGTACGAAAAGACTGAGACGATGCAGAGGCAAATTCTGAAGATGAAGGAGAGGCAGCAAAAGAGTCTTGACAGTCTAGGAACAAAGATCAAATCAATGAGCTACTTGGAAGGGAATAATGAGGAAATATTAAGAGCCGAAGCCAAGAAAGCTGAAGACATTCACGAGATGGCTGCATATGCATAGAATTTTGCGTTTTATGCAAAATTTCCCCTACGAAACACAAAAGAACTCTTTCTTTTACGTTATTTTCTCTTCTTATATTTACAAATTTAAGTATTAGAGGTTCCATGTTTTGTAAAAAATACCGAACCTAAAACAAAAAACCTATATTTAAGCTCAATTACCTTAGTGTTTATTTGAGAGTGTCATTGCGGTTATTTTTTAAAATACTTTTCGTGCCAAAATGCATTAAAATAATATTTTTTTTAAATTATTTTTAAGATCAGCGTATCAAAATTATCCGAAACACTCAAAAAAAAATTTAATTTTTAACAAAAACAAATTAAATTAATTTTTTTAAAAAATACAAGTATAATTGCATTTCCAAACACTCACTATAACCATGAAAAACTTGATCAAGAAGTTTTCCACAATTTCATGAAACAAATACGTCTTGGTGGTATCTTGTAAAAATTTGATCCATTACTTGTTTTTCCTTTCTTTTTGTTTTTTAATCATTCAAACATTCCAAATTAGATACATCAATTGAAGCATAGTCCATAAAACATTCCAAATTAGTCATATTGATTGAATTTAGTATAATCCATACTTGGCTTTTAGTTGCTTCCTTGACTTTAGCTTCATTTTCATCTAATTAGTTCAATTTCTTAAGATATTTTTTTCTCTAGAAAAGCATGGCACTTGATACATCAACTAATTTTGACGGTGTTGGACGTTCAAAATAATTGAATTCATGAATTCCTAATGATTTATTGAGGACCCAACAGATGAAAATAAATAGTTAAGAGATCTAATTGAAAATTAGCATATCCATTGAGAACCTGTATAGGGTTAGAAAAAAAAACAAGTGGATTAGGTTACTGGTTAAGCTAATCCATGCTTGTAGGTTCTGAACTTCCAGTGAGGAACAGAGACCTGCCTCCTGGAGATGCCTGTCCCCTCTAAAATTGGTTTGAATGTGTTTTTCAACAGGCCCAGAAACAAAAGCAAACTAACAACAAGACCTGGCGACAGCTCTTCCGATGTGACCCAAGCAAACTGCAAAGCACTCCTAGATCTTTTTAGGGGGAGAAGCGAACCCTGGGCCACTGCCAGCTCCTTGTTCTTATGGATTTTATATAGGTTGTGCTAAGCACATATGAATCATCTACATCATGTCAAACTCAGTAACATCAATCCAACAACGGAATAAGAATATTGCACAGAAGAAAAAAAAGAGCATCCTCGACTAAAAGTATACATCCCACTGGACATATTCGATTATTTTTGTCCAAAATTACAGAGCAAATGGCTAATGAAGCATTCTAAGTCGTTACAAAAGGCGACGATAACGACAAAAAGAAGAAAAAAAATTCCAACATCAAAATTTCAGTTTGATTGCCATTCTAAGCTTCTCAACAGCTCTGTCTCGTAGAACCATCCACAGCTCTACTTGACGGCATAAAACTACCGCTTTGGGAAGGCATAAGCTTCAGTAGCACTAACATCCCATTGAGAAAAGGTTACTGTTTAGGGTAGTAATAAGGGTATCCACCCATTCCAACAGGTGGTGTTGATGAAAGTCCTAACAGTTCTTTCTTTGCAGAAACTGGTGCGTATGAAACTTGAGATTGTGTTGGATATGGAGCAGGTGCAACTGGAGGATTAGGGTAGGAAGAAGCTGGATATGATGCTACAGTTTGATGATAAGGATAACCAACAGGAGTACCACTGCCAACTGGTGCTTTACCTGGCTGCACATAACCAGCTGCTGCCATTGGTACAGGAACTGGAACCATGGGCGCTGGTGACTGCATTTGTACCGTTTTGCTCTTGTGGGTATCAGCAAGCTTCACAGTGATAGTTCTCCCCTGCAGCCAAGCAATTAAAACTAAGTTATTTTGATAACACAGAATTTGATCAACCAAGTCTCTTTGAAATTTGTCACTCATGTAGTATGTGCAAGGCCCTTTCCAAAATAGGAACAGGATTAAAGAGATCTGCATCTAGGACAAGCACTTAATAACCCATTTGACAAATCAAGTCCCTTAAGAGGGATCCCTTGTGTAGAAATTTGAAGCTTCCAAGTATGGTCCGATAAAAACCAGAATCAAGCAAAAGGAAAAGAAGTAGTGTCCGATAAACTAAAATTTATAGCCGGAGGAAAAATTGAATGACCTTGAAGACCTTCAATCCTCCAAAGGGCCTCCCTAAATGTGTATTTATTGGAGGAACACCAGTTGCTGCTCGAACTGCAACAGGAAATTTATCCTACAACAGGTCCCGGTCTACAACGTCAATCAATTTAGCAGAGTCTTAGCCCAAACTAATTGGGTTGGCTCATAACTCAGAACTTCCTAAATCTACAACTTCATTGTAGCACTTCATCGTGACAATGAACTGCCTATTGCAAACACAATCAGACTTTCGGAGAATCACCCTCCTTACTGCACATTACAGCAAAAATCAAATTTGTATCTTTTCTTTTTCAGAGTGGAGAAAACATCGAGTTCTCATAGCCATCTCCATTATATAGCACATAGCATTTTGATATAAAGAAAAATAATGCATAAAAAAGACATTAGAGTGCAAACTTTACAAAGACAATCCAGCCAAAAAAGAAAATAAAACATCACATGCTTACATTGTTTAAGAACTTTCCTCCAAAGAGTCATGTTTAGAACAATAAAAAAGGTCACTATAACAACCACCTCCAGGGAATCATCATCAACTTACCCCAAGCAACTTGTGTGGATCATCTATGGCCTTCTTTGCAGCCTCCACTGTCTTGTATGTAACAAAACCAAACCCACTGCATACGAAAGGGGAAAGAAAAACAACTTTCAACCGTTAGTGGCAGAATTTAAAACTGAAAAAAGCTAATAATAGCAATATCTCTCAACAAATAGAAAAAGAAAATGGTGTTTTACCGTGATTCATTAGTATCTTTGTTATAGGCAACTGAGCCTTCTTCAATCTCACCATATCTTCCAAAAAAATGAAGCAGCATCTCACTTGAGATCTCTGGCGACAAACCCCCAATGTAGAGTTTCCTCTGGGTTAGATCAGGTGTGGTAGTTGCACCAGTTAATCCCTCACAAGCTAAATTGCAGACAGCCATTCGGCCCTGGAAATAGTACACAAATATAAAAATCTCAAGATTAAAAGAACATGGAAGAACAGCATATATATCTAACTAGAGAAATATTACTACTAGAGAAGTTACTAGGAGTCTAGGACTGTCTTGCTTAGTTGAGAATAGGCCTTGGCAGCAAAAGTCAATATCCTAGCTATCTACCAAATATCACAAGTAATAATAGCCGCATGATAACAAAACTCCCTCTGCTTCATACTTAAAGTACATCCTAGAAAACCAACATTATAAGGGACCTTAACCAGTCACAATCGATCTAAACAACAGTTTCTGAATTGCACCTCAAAATAATTTTTTTGTTTTGTTTTTTTAAATACCATTTTACTATATCATATACTCACAGACAACAGGATAATTCACAAATCCATCAACTTCTTGTATTAGATTTTCTCAAAGTGGACTAATGTGATGAGACCTCCCAGAAAGGAGAAATGAACTCTACATATGGAACAGAGGGTGTATCATCTGCACACCAAAATGTTACCAAAATTAGAGGATTCGGAGGTGCTATATTCAAGAACCTCCTTTCATCTTGTTGCTCCAATCTCACAAGTTCAATACATGATTTCAGACTGAAAAAATCCCCCACCTTTCATGCAATCTTTTTCCTGGAGAACAATGCAGGTACACACATATATACCATTCCACAAATCAATTAAAGAAATAGTAATTTCCATTCCATGAGTCATTTCTGCTTACCACATAAATCTATTTCCTGGAGAACAATGCAGGCACACACATATATACCTGTGTGTATGACACGTGAGTGTTAAGTTCATAATTTTTTTATTTATTTTAATATTGTCATATTGCATTCAGAAGAATGCTTCCATACTCCACTTCTGTTTACCCATTACAAACAATGCATGTGTTTGCATACACCCATGCAAGTGGTTCAGGAGTGTGCACAAACAGAAACACAAATCATGATGTAGAGCTGGTTTATCTGTTTGATATAAAAGAAATATCATGCATGTAACAACTTAAAAAACTACTTATTCTTACATCAATCAATTTGCTAGGTGCACCTAGTGCACTTTGTGCCGATTCCATATGCTTGTACGTAATGAAACCATAGCCACGTGACTTTCCTGTCGCTTTGTCATAGATCACTGACCCTTCTTCTATCTCACCATGCATTCGAAATTCCTGGAACAAAAACATACGGCTCTTAGACATCAGAAAGATTTAGAATTGCAAGTACCACATCAAAGACGAGAGAAGAGCATGTAAAAGATCAATTTTCCATGTGAAAAAACTCAAGGAAAAACTTGTATCATGTGGGACAATCATCACCATGGCACACAAAAAAGACACTCTCAGCAATCAGCAATGCACTCACAGCACACAAGGTTTCTGAAGTGGTATTCCAGGCCAAGCCACGAACAAAAAGCTTTCGATGGACTGGATCCGCACTGGCAAGACTTTTAATTTCTTCTGCAATTGAAGGATATTGAGACCCTCTTTATGCCTCAACATGCAAGCAAACACACATGCACAGTGTCAATCACACAGCATACAGATGAAGAATCACTCACAAACCGCCCAATAGCAGAGACAAGCGAAATATCCCCACAAAGGCACCTGCATAGTTGGTGCATGCAAACACACACACACACGGCACAAAGAAGCAGCAAATCTGGGTTCCAGAGCTGTTATCTTCATAGAAAGGCGCAGCAACTGAAGAATTTGTAAATGCGTCTACATGAATTTACAGCATTTGAAACATCAAGGATATATAAAACTAAAGACTTAGAATTATTTTTTGCAAAGAAACAAAAAAAGAGGTACTAAATGCACCAGCTAGAATGAAGTGCAATGTAAAAAGCTCAAACTTTTATCAAATAAAGGGTATTAAAAACTAAAGACACAAATTAAAATTTTCTGTAGTAGAACAAAAATCCACTCGCTTTCTCTAACAATAACAAGTTCAATGAAAGTGGGGCCGCTATTTGGTTGCCTAAAACAGAAAAATGCTCAAAATTCTATCTTTATAATAAAAAGATAAATCTTTTACCCTTTCTAAAGGCTTTCAAAAATCAAACAGACTACAATTACTACCAATACTATAGAAAGAAAACTCGACTTTCAACCTCAACTTAATTGCAACAATTATATCAATCTAAACTAAAACCCAACTAATTATTCTTCACAAAATAGGCCCATATACATGTCTTTTAATCAGGAAACCAAAGAGAAACAAAATAGAATCTAAAAAATGAAAAGAACTCAGAAAAGAAAACCAACAAATCATTAATATTAAGCTAGATAGAGAGACGTACAGTCTAGAAAGGAGATCGACCAGCTGGGGTTTATTAAGAGGGTCAAGCAGTGAGCGAAGATAATCTTGTGTGGTTAATGTTTCGGCAGAACCATTGATGATTGCCTCGTCCATCTTTCTCTTCTTCAAGTCTTCCATTTTCAGTATTGTTTTGTTTTGTCTCTCTGTGAAGTGAAATCTGGTTTGAGAGATTTTAAAAAAAATTGTGTTCTATGGATGTTGTCTGCTGTGCTGTATAAAAGATTG
>Ga0325414_1001998_pt1 | contig 20279 bp, 11 predicted proteins | sample PopdelMetagenome_8_FD_206183 | JGI IMG/M metagenome (GOLD analysis project Ga0325414, IMG submission 206183) | Populus deltoides microbial communities from Bellville, Georgia, United States - Leaf-PdKOR-R3 | ecosystem: Host-associated > Plants > Phyllosphere > Phylloplane/Leaf | place: USA... | reverse complement strand
AAAATCAAACCAAACAAAAAATAACCAACAATAATAATTTGATATAAAAGTATTGTTGCTTGCATCATATTTATGTTTTACTAAACTGGAGTTCACGATCCACCGTGATCGTGTGGTTATCTCTGCCTTGGGTTGTGATTACCCTGTATAGGCACATTGAGCCATCATTTTTCGCAATTATGGACTTCAATTTTTACAAAGCCATATTTCCGTCATGGGGTTGGGACTTTGTGTAATCAGGCTTCGAGTCTTTGAAAGCCATTTCTTTAGTACCAAGTTGATTCTATCTACATGGAATGGGAATGTCAATATGCATGTTGAATGATTTCCATATATCCATCCATGTTGCTAGCTCGACATTACTCGACAGTTCTATCATGTTGCCAGTAGCTCGACATTACTCGACAGCTCTATCTATGCTCTGTCCATGTTGCTAGCTCGACATTACTCGACAGTTCTATCTATGTTTTGTCCATGTTGCTAGCTCGACATTACTAGACAGTTCTATCTATGCTCTGTCCATGTTGCTAGCTTGACATTACTCGACTCTTTTGCAACTAAATCAACGAAGGCATCCACTAATTCAATCTTTCTAGATCAAGATCCATGTAAACGTAGCATATTCAACTGTCTGTCCAAGAATCCATTTTGGTCTCGTTTCTTGCTTCCATCACGCACTAAAGCTCTGAATGTAGAAACCTCCTTGATCACACAACGCTACAGCTGTGAGAGTGACCCCCGGAATGAGATTCCTATAATCGGCGATTGTGAGAGAACGGAATAAGCTCATAAGCACACAAATCTCCGTACCATCAGCCTGCAACATTAGCTTCAGTCAGTCCAAGAGGAGGGGTGTTCCATACTCCCTAAAGAGATTCTTGATTTGCAATCAAAGCCATGCACAAACACAGCTCTAGGCTCTAGCTCAGCACATTTCCTCGACTTTATGAGCTTGAACGTGCAAGAAACAAGCTCAATGACAGTGGCATTTCCGTTGGATATCGGGTCTGTTTGGTCATCCACCAAGCTCTTCTACTTTTAAGAACTGGGCAAAAATTACTTAGAATCAGAGCAGCACCCAACAGAAGTACAGAGCCATAGCCTTGCTCTACTTGATTTGTGTTTTCTGCGCATAGGCTAATACTAATTGTATTTTCTAGGTCCTAATTTATTGCAATCATGGGCTTGTGTTTTTCCAAAATCCATCTTTTGCTATGTGATTGCATCTTCAATCACTTTTCTCCTTTCATCAAGATTATGTCGTGATATATGATCTTCAATACTCCACCTGCAATCATGGAATGACTGTTTTTTTCATGGAATTACCCCTTTGCAGTGGCTAAAGTCCTTTTTTCAATAATTTCTATTTGGTTCACTCGTCATCTAGATTAATGTTGCCTTTTGTTCATCATCAATTGGTTTTCATGATCATGGCTGTTTCCCATTTTATGAGCGTATTGTTCATTTTTCTTATAGACTAACCCTTAGTTACCCTCGCCTCGCAAAGGCAAAATACATGCATATAATATTATACCCACTAAAGATGCATGAATTATAGAAATTGAATTATGTTTAGAATCCTTTGAATTCAGAGTTTTTAATGAAATTCTATATTTAAAATCATTTTGAGTATCGATAATTAAATTTAAAGTGGAATTCAATCTCTAAAAATAACACAAAAATAAATTAAAAGTCAATCCATCTAATTTATAATTTCAAAAAAAAATTAATGTTAAAACTAATTTAGAAAAATACTTACCTATCCATCTATTTTTATTAGAGACATTTGAAGTAATAAGATAAAGGTAATGAGAGAAATATAAAAAATAAAATGAATTGAATTTTATTTCTTCTAAACATGTAAATTTATTTATTTATTAATTGAATTATATTAAATATTATAATTGAATTCAATGAAAGGAAAGAATTGATTTTAAACAACTCTTAAGTTATCTTACATTGCCTAAAACTAATAAAAAATAAAACCCTGGATGATGCAATTCTAATTTTCAAGTATAACATAGCCATACATAAAAAATAACAAAATTTATTATAAGTAAAAATATTTAAGACTAATAATATTATAACCATACAAAATACTTAAAATATTTAATTTTTTTATATATAAAATTTGATATAATCTATATAAAGAAAAAATTGAAATGAAACCATATAAGGGTGTTTGGCATTAAGGTTGTCAAAATTTGATTTTTTTTTGCTTTAAATTAATTATTTTTAGTGGTTTTAGATCGTTTTAATTTGCTGATATTAAAAATAAATTTTTTAAAAATAATAAAAAATATATATCATTTTAATGCATTTACGAGAAAAAAAAATTTAAAAACATCTACCACAACTCAAACATACTAAATGATAAAATCTCTCGTACCTAACCTAGGCTATAGGTATTTGGAATAAACTAGTATATTGGTCTGCGCTTTGCCGCGGGTCAATATTAATTTTTTTAAATGTAAAAAAAATATTAAGAGTACAAAGAATTTTTTAATAGTGTTATTAAACTTAACCAAGAGGGTTAATTTCGAAATCTCCTAACTCAACTTCTTAACTATCTCAAGTTTTTAATTAAACTGTGTGAGAACTAGTTCAACTTAAATCGATTGATTTCATACATCCAAATGCAACCTTGATAATCAATAAAAACATGATTTCATTTTTAAAAAAACTTCAAAATGATAATTTTTTTTAAAAAAATAATGAGACGATGTCATATTGGATTGACCTCCCCGGCGACCCGAGTCATGAATTCTATTGAGTTTAATAAATTTTTTTATATTTTTTATTTAATTACATGATAAAAATAGATGCTCACAAAATTGAACATCAATTAACCCAATGTCTAAGGATTAAAAAAACTAATTTAAAAAAGTTAAACTTACAAGACCCATGAATCAAGTCAATCTGACAAATATGTGAATAGGTCTATGGACTTTATAAAGTTTAATAACATAATGTTTTTTTGAAACTATTTTTTTAACTATATATAAAAATAGAGGATAAAAAAGTCAAGTTCAACTAAAAAAACACCCCACCAAACTCGTAAACCAGGGCAACTCAGGTTACCCTGACAAACACACAAACTATGCTAATCTTATAGAAAGGTAAAATAAAAAGAAACAAATTATGAATTCAAATTCTCAACCATCCCAATATTAAAAAGATAAAATGAACAAAAACTAATTTGAAAACAAATCATGATAAAAAATAAAAAACATAAAGAAGAAAGAAAGAAAGCAAAACACTGTGGGTTATTATTATCATTCACAGTGCAATGTGTGTGGGTAAACAATGGTTTCCTCACACCTTTTAATTTTTGTTACTTTATAAAGTTTAATAACATGAGTTTTCTCTAAAACTATTTTTTTAACTATATGAGAAAAAATAGACTACAAAAAAAGTTAAGTTCAATTAAAAAAAAAAGACAACTCACTAAACTCATAAACCGGAGCAACCTGAGTTACCTTGGCAAACCCATAAACCACGCTAAATTCATATAAAGAAACAAATTGCGAAGCTAAATTCTTAACAATCTCAATTTTAAAAGATAAAATCAACAAAAATAGATTTGAAAAAAAAAATCAGAACAAAAATTAAAAAAAAGGAAAAGAAAAGCAAAACACTGTGTATTACTATTGTAATCCGTAGTGCAATAGGTGTTGGGTGAACAGTGATTCTCCTCACATTCTTTAATTTTTGTTACTTCATAAAGTTTAATAACATAATTTTTCTCTAAAACTATTTTTTTTCAATAATATGAGAAAAATAAACTATAAAAAAGTTAAGTTCAATTAAAAAAACCTATCAAATCCATAAATTGAGACAACCTGAGTTATCTCGATAAATCCATAAACTAACTAAATTATCAATTAGCCCAGTGTTTAAGGATTAAAAAAAAACTAATTTAAAAAAGTTAAACTTACAAGACCCGTGAATCAAGTCAACTAGATAAACATGTGAATAGATCCATAGACTTTATAAAGTTTAATAACATGATGTTTTTCTGAAACTATTTTTTTAACTATACGAGAAAAGAAGTAGAGGATAAAAAAGTCAAGTTTAATTAAAAAAACACCCCATCAAACTCGTAAATCAGGGCAACTCAGGTTACCCCGACAAACACACAACCTATGCTAATCTTACAGAAAAGTAAAATAAAAAGAAATAAATTATAAACTCAAATTCACAACCATCCCAATATTAAAAAGATAAAATGAACAAAAAAAGATTTGAAAAAAAATCATGATAAAAAATCAAAAACATAAAGAAAAAAGAAAGAAAGCAAAATACTGTGGGTTATTATTATCATTTACAGTGCAATATGTGTGTGTAAACAATGGTTTCCTCACACCCTTTCATTTTTGTTACTTTATAAAGTTTAATAACATGAGTTTTCTCTAAAACTATTTTTTTAACTATATGAGAAAAAAATAGACTATAAAAAAAGTTAAGTTCAATTAAAAAAAAGACAGCTCACCAAACTCGTAAACCGGGGCAACCTGGGTTACCTTGGCAAACCCATAAACCATGCTAACTTCTTATAAAGAAACAAATTACGAAGCTAAATTCTTAACAATCTCAATTTTAAAAGATAAAATCAACAAAAATAGATTTGAAAAAAAAATCATAACAAAAATTAAAAAACAAAAAAAAAAGCAAAACACCGTGTATTACTATTGTAATCCGTAGTGCAATAGGTGTTGGGTGAACAGTGGTCCCCCCCACATTCTTTAATTTTTGCTACTTCATAAAGTTTAATAGCATGATTTTTCTTTAAAACTATTTTTTTCAATAATATGAGAAAAAATAAACTATAAAAAAGTTAAGTTCAATTAAAAAAACCTATCAAATTCATAAATTGAGACAACCTAAGTTATCTCGATAAATCCATAAACTAAGTTAATCTTATAGAGAGATAAAATAAAAAGAAAAAAAAAATTATAAAGCTAAATTATCAATTAATTTAATATTAAAAAATAAAAATAATTTTTTAAAAAATCATATATAAAAAAACAATGTAACCATTCACGATTTTTTACAAGAAAAGCTACAGTTTTTCCTCGATTTAAGGCTCCGTTTGTCTAAGCGGTGGCATTTGTGTTTTTTGAAAACGCACCAATACATGTGTTTGGTTACCACATGTTACAACAATTTAAAACATTGGTCCCAACAGTAAAATGAGGTAGGACTGTGATTTTAGAAAGCAATATTTTACTGCTTTTTTGCAAGTTCAACCTAGAGATAACATAGATAGAAAATTACCAGCTTATTCTCTTCTCTGTTATTGCTCTTCTCGTTCATTCTTTGCATTCATTTCTTTTCATTGCGCATTGTCGCACCCGACATCGCGGCGGCCGATTAAAAATTATCAGTCTTTGGAAAAGAACGGATTTCTGGCATCCTGTTCTTTGATGGAGAACGGTCTTGTTTAAGGAGTCGCCACCTAGTATTATGGTCACTAGGAACCCTAACTGGTCAACAGAGATTCTATGGTACGGGACTGGTTACGTAAAAGGAAAGATATTATCACCCCTTAAACGTTCTGCCTGAGGCAGACTGCATTGCTGGTTTTGTCTTAAATTGCTAAACATTTATCCGCTTATGCTATGATGATTTGTTTATAATATTCCTGACTCTGGCGCTAGTGAATATTCGAGCTCGAATAATTCCAACTCTGGCGTTGGTAAAAATTCGTAGCCACGAAAAAAAAAAATTAGATCAATATTTTTTTATTCCCTACTCTAATGCCTAGTGAGTAAAAATAAATTTATTTTTTACGCATGCACATATTTTTTTTTATTTTTCTAGCGAAATAAAATAAAATACAACGAAAAAAAAATATAAATTTATACCGGTATTTTTATTCCTGACTCTGGCGTCAGTGAATAAACCAATAGATTTACATTATTTTTATTCATGTATACACATTTTTTATTTTTTCTACTTTTTTATTTTTCTGTTTTTCTATTTTTTATTTTCTATTTTTTTTTTTGGGGTTGGGTCCAACTCAGCCCACATGGGCTGGGCTGGACCCAGCCGGCCCGGCTGGGCAAAAGAAGTAGAAGCACGCGTGAAGTTAATTCACGCGTGCATGAATAGTGTGAAGGTAATTAAATTACCTTCACACTGCATTTGACACTTAAATGCAGAGAAGGGAGACTTACCTGTGCAGCGAAGAACGGCGATGAAGACGATGGCGCGGTGGCTCTTTTGTTTCCCGGTGTAGCTCCACTGTCCCTTGGATTTTTCTTTATCTGCAGGCGCGAAATGGTTGCCTCTCCGTTTTTCTTTCCTTCTCTTTTTTCCTTTTCCCCCCTTGAGTTGTGTTTAGGAAGGAAAAAAAACTTTCGGTCCCTGCTTTCGAACTCCCCTACTCTGGATGAAGACTACGATGCTAAGGATCCTGGAACCGGGGCTTGGCTGGACCGAAGCTTTCTCGGGTTCGTTGCTTTGGTTCTGCCCCTGTTTTTGCTCTGGTTTTCCTCTGTCTTTCTGGGTTTTTCTTCCTTGTTTTTGCTTGCGTTTCTCTCTTCCTGCTTCTGTTTTCTTCCCCGGTTTTGCTCTTTTTTTTTGCCTCTGGTTTTCGGGTCCAATTCCCCTCTGTTCTGCCTCTCAGTTTCCCCCTGTTCTTCCCCTCTGTTTTCTTCCTGTTCTTCCCCCTTCGTCCGTTGTTGCTGAGGCCTTTTCTGGGTTTTGCTTGAGTCTTTATTCTCGGTTTTTTGTTCAATTTTCTCTGCTTTTTTTTTTTGTTTTTGGGTTAATTTTTCGGTTCCTTCTCCCCCAAAATCCTCCCCCCTTTTCCAGGCCTTTCTCTGGCTTTTATAAAGCCAGAGAAGGTCTGGTGTCCCTGCCTCCACAAATGGTGGGCATCGTGGAAGCGGTGGAAGCGAGAGATTATCACCGCATCGTGGGTATAGTGGCCATGATCTGCTGGATTTTGCTGGATTTTCCCCTGTTGAACCGGTCTTTGGCAAACAGATGATGAACAGTAGGATCCAAAACGACGTCATTTGGCATGGAAAATGACAAATTGTAGTTTGGTCTCTGATGTTTTGAAATGTATCAATTGGGTCCTTTAATCAATAAATTTAATTTTTCCCCTTGGATTAATTTAAATTAAATCCTTGAATTTATTTAATTAATTAAATCAAAATTTAATTAAGTTCGCAAACTTATTAATTCTCCTGATTTCATTAATCTAAATTTTTAATTAAAGTCTCCAACTTATTAATTCTTCTTAATTGACTCTCAAATTTAATAATTCCATCATCAAACTTTAAATTTTGTGTTGTCTGAACCCCATTGTCAACTATATTTAATTTTTATTATTTGTTCAAAAATTGGGTTATGACACAACAATTCAAGAAATAATTACTGCTACACAACCAACAATAATTAAAATGATGGCTGCGTCTCTTTTTTTACAATCGGTTGTCATTAATTTTGCCTTAACAATAGAAAAACAAGAACAGCAGCAACCTATTTTACTGCAATCAACAACTCCTGAACATGAACATTGAAAGTGCTTCATTCAATTATAAATTATTGTTCTAATATGTTTAGGTCTCTTTGCTTAATTTTAATGGTTGTAAGATTACTTTTTATGTAATTGTTCATTAATATTATGAATGAAGTTTTTTTAGGTAATTATACCATAATATTAAATTGAACTATAATTTTTAACCAAACACAATAAATTATTTTTATTTAACCTCAATTTCAATCAAAGTTTTAACCAAACATATTTTTTTAAACCAACCATAATTAAAAGTACTTTTTATAAAATTATTTTTTTCAAATTATAACCACAACAGTCATAGCAATATCAAACACATTCGTAGCTTTTGTTATTATAATATTATTGCAGTGTGTAAGAAATATTAAGATTTCGATGCATTTTGAAAGAATCAATGTCCTCTACTTTTTTATTCTTTTCCATCAATATCCATGCATTCTATCCTTTCGTGATTTCCAATTATGTGGCTCCATGGAGAAGGCTCGACACAGACACTGTGATGCTGCTGGTAACTGGTAAAGACTATATATACATCAGCCAAAATTACCACCTCTTCACTTGCAGACCTCTCTGTCTATCTCTCTCTCTCTCTCTCTGTCTCTCTTCCAATTTCCGTTATTAACAGACAGCCACACACCCTCCTCCCTCCATTATTTAACTAATTCGCCACTACCACCAAACATTCATTAGTGGGGAATTTCTCTCGGTGACAAGTTCTTCTTCTTCTTCTACACTGTTTGTGTTTCTTGGTTCTCTGTGTTTAAGCACTCTTCTTTGTTTTTCTCGCATCTCCTATGGCTCTCTCTGCATTTTCTTTGCCTGCTCATGTCAATAGTGTCACAAGTTTAGACCACCTTCAAAATTATAGTTTGTTATCTTCTCATTTCTTATGGAGAAAAGATCTGCTGTGCCAATCTTTTAAAAAGATCAATCAGGTTTGACTTACTCTTTACATATATGGAATAATATCGATGATAAAAGATGACTAGCTAGCTCTTGTTCATCGTGTCAAAATTCAATTCTTTTCATTTGACTTCTTTTATAAAGTTTTTGCAAAGCTTCATTCTTAACATTGAGAAAGAGCCTTCCAAGTTTCTCTGTAATTTTAATTCTTTCCAATTCTCAGTTTAGTGTACATAGGAGAAGTAGACTGTTGAAAGAAAAGGGTGTTTTTGTGCTGTTTAGGTACATTTCAAGAAAAGGCCAAATGGGGTTTGTGCATCACTATCAGAGAGCGGCGAGTTTCCTTCACAGAGGCCACCAACACCTCTCTTGGACACCGTAAACTATCCAATTCATATGAAAAATCTATCTATCAAGGTCAATAACTAAAACGACATGTCTACGTTTGTATTCATGGAAAAAGTAAAAAACTTTACCATCATAGAGTATTTGTACATGCACTTTACTTACTGGTGATCATCATATCAATATAGGAGCTAAAACAACTAGCAGAGGAGCTGCGCTCCGATGTTATCTTCAATGTTTCGAAAACTGGGGGTCACTTAGGCTCTAGCCTTGGTGTTGTGGAGCTCACCGTGGCTCTTCACTATGTTTTTAATAGCCCTCAAGACAAGATACTGTGGGATGTTGGCCATCAGGTTTTTTTTTTTGCTCTAATTCTTGTTTAGTTTAATTAGTTTATTCTTTCTTGTTGCAGCTGATTAAAACAGAGATTTGTCTAAGATAGCACGCTTTTTTGTGATGATGGATCTAAATATAACTGTACCACTTCTGGTTTGCAGGCTTACCCTCACAAGATTCTAACTGGGAGAAGAGACAAGATGCATACAATAAGACAGACCAATGGATTGGCTGGTTTTACAAAGCGATCGGAGAGTGACTATGATTGTTTTGGCACTGGTCACAGCTCTACCACCATTTCTGCTGGCTTGGGTACTGAGCTGTCTCCCTTCTAAACATAATGAATTATTACAATTACCTTGGACTATTTATTATCTATGTTCATTGTTTTTTTCCGGTTCCTTGTCAAACCTCTTGTTGCAGTTCTAGAGTGTTTCCTATGTTCACTCAGCTGAGTGTTATTCCCAAAGTAGCGAATGCTAGATGTCTAACGTTCTTCTTAAGATTGATTTATCTGGCAGACCGCCGCAATTATCTATAAAGAAAAAAAAATATAGATCACTGCAATCCTGCAGCATGGATTCCACATTTATATATTTATCTCTAAAATTTGTTGGATTCTACAGACTTATTTATTCATTTTCTAATACGCTAGTGTTTCGTGAATATGGAATCATCACACCTAGCATCATTTATCACATAATGTTTTGATTGGATCTCAGTTCAAACTATTTTAACCGTTATTGGCAAAATTTACTTCGAAACAAATTGAACGAGTAGGGCCTGCCTTCACATGATATATGAACTTTGGGTGGTTTTGGTGGACAGGAATGGCTGTGGGGAGAGATCTAAAAGGAAGAGCGAACAATGTGGTTGCTGTTATAGGTGATGGTGCCATGACAGCAGGACAAGCTTATGAAGCTATGAACAATGCAGGGTACCTAGACTCTGATATGATCGTTATTCTTAATGACAACAAGCAGGTTTCTTTACCAACTGCCAATTTAGATGGGCCATTACCACCTGTCGGAGCCTTGAGCAGTGCTCTCAGTAGGCTGCAATCAAACAGGCCTCTCAGAGAACTAAGAGAGGTTGCGAAGGTAAATACACATGGGAGATAGGGGCTGGCATGGGGCGGAGGGTATGCTTTGATTAACTTGTTGGAACTGAAAACTGGTTTGGTTGCTACTGAAACTATTGCAGGGAGTTACAAAACAAATTGGTGGACCGATGCATGAATTGGCAGCAAAGGTTGACGAATATGCTCGTGGAATGATCAGTGGTTCTGGATCAACCCTCTTTGAAGAGCTTGGTCTCTATTATATTGGTCCGGTGGACGGGCACAATATTGATGATCTTATTGCCATTCTCAAAGAGGTGAAGAGTACCAAAACAACAGGTCCTGTCCTAATCCATGTTGTCACCGAGAAAGGTCGGGGGTATCCATATGCTGAGAGAGCTGCGGACAAGTACCACGGTAAATACAAGGGACAAAGTCCACAAGAAAAACAGTGCTGCTAAAAAAGCTCAAGTAGCTACTTTGCAGTTCTCTTTGTAGAACACAAGGAAAAACTAGTACTTTCAGTTCAACTTTTAGCCCTGTGAAAAATTCATTCACGTGACACCGCATTCTGCATCTAAGAGCTTATCATCAGAAAAGAGTAACTGCAATTTATTTATTTTTATTTTCAGGAGTGAACAAGTTTGATCCCGCAACTGGAAAGCAGTTCAAGGCAAGTGCTAGCACACAGTCCTACACAACATATTTTGCAGAGGCTTTGATTGCAGAAGCTGAGGCGGATAAGGATGTTGTTGCAATTCATGCTGCAATGGGAGGAGGGACAGGCTTAAATCTCTTCCTTCGCCGTTTTCCGACAAGATGTTTTGATGTGGGGATCGCAGAACAGCATGCTGTTACTTTTGCTGCGGGACTTGCCTGTGAAGGTATTAAACCTTTTTGCGCAATCTACTCGTCTTTCTTGCAGAGGGCTTATGACCAGGCAAGTCAAATAGCTTCTTCCTTCTTATCCAGTTATATGACAATACACAGCAATAGCTGGTTGGCATTATATTGTTACCAGACACTGGCTCAAGCCCCCATGTAGATACTATTATTAATGTAAAAATGGTGTATACCACAGGTGGTACATGATGTTGATTTGCAGAAACTTCCAGTAAGATTCGCAATGGACAGAGCTGGGTTGGTGGGGGCAGATGGTCCCACACATTGTGGAGCTTTTGATGTCACTTATATGGCATGCCTCCCTAACATGGTTGTTATGGCTCCTTCTGATGAGGCAGAGCTTTTCCACATGGTTGCTACTGCTGCTGCTATAGATGATCGTCCTAGCTGTTTCCGCTACCCGAGAGGTAATGGTGTTGGTGTTCAGTTGCCACCAGAAAACAAGGGCATTCCTCTTGAGGTAGGTGTAGCTGATAATCTATTTGCATCTGTTCCCATGGAGGAAAATTTCAGATGAATCGATATTTTATTCTGAATATATCTTCTAACTTACCTTGCAGGTTGGAAAAGGCAGGATATTGATTGAAGGGGAGAGGGTGGCACTCTTAGGCTATGGTACTGCAGTCCAGAGCTGTTTAGCTGCTGCCTCTTTAGTGGAACGCCACGGTATTCATCTGACAGTTGCAGATGCCAGGTTCTGCAAGCCATTGGACAATGCCCTTATTCGTAGCCTTGCAAAATCACACGAGGTTTTGATTACCGTGGAAGAAGGATCAATCGGGGGCTTCGGGTCTCATGTTGCTCATTTTCTGGCCCTGGATGGTCTTCTTGATGGCAAACTAAAGGTACTCATCTCTGTAATTTTTCCCAGTGAATTATGCCATTGGTTCTTGTCGTGACTGGAATTGGAATACTCACTCATAACTTTGAAAATCATTTGCAGTGGCGACCGGTTGTTCTTCCTGATAGGTACATTGACCATGGATCGCCAGCTGATCAGCTGGTAGAAGCTGGTCTCACACCATCTCACATTGCAGCAACAGTATTCAATATACTCGGACAAAGAAGAAACTCTCTGGAGATTATGTCATCATAAAGAAGAAGGAGACACCAATTTTCCATTCTTACAACAACGTACAAATAGAAGGACTGTAAGATTTATGTGTAACCTTCAAATCACTGTAAACAATGCATTGTCAGTTTTAGGACAGCAACATCAGCCTGAGTCATAAACATTCCAGCCTGAGCTATTTCAGATGCTTTGTAAGGTCATGAACGCAAAGCCGTTGAAGCTTTTGGCACTGATAAAATTGAAACCTGATAGCTCTTACGGCATGTTTGGCATGGAGCCATGAAATGTAATAAAATGTGTGATGTAATGATATGGTGTCGTGTAAAAGTAACAAAATATGTTATGAAATGAAAAGTGGACTGGCTCATTATAAATCTTCATTTTGGTCCCTGTAATTTTTTGAGAAATATACTTTAGTGCTTATTTGGGTCCACCACAATGCTATGATGCTATTGGAAGTTTTGGCTTCACTTTGTAAATGCGCACAATCTCCTAAGAGAATATTGTTTATGGCCAACACAGACTATACTGTAAAAATATTATTCTTGGTGACATTTGGTGGAGTGCCCATGTCGAGTGGCTAGTGGCTAGGGCTAGTGGCTAGGGGCTAGGGTTTCAACTGAACCATCTAGGCGCTTGTCTGTCAATTTTATTATCCACAACAAATGATGGTGGGGCGGTGCCTCAATTGATCCTCGCAACATTGAGTGGGCAATTGCCTAAGTGACGATTACATTAAATAATCAATAAAAGTAAGATATGAAAGATGTTCTAGTTTTTATATATATATATATATATTGAGTGTGTGATGAAGAAAAGACAAGAAACAAGAATTTTTCATGCTTTAATTATATAGGTTAGTATAGCTAGCCCAATTTTAAAAAAAAAACTCAAAACAATTATGAAAATAAAGAAAAATAATACAAAAATATTAAAAAAATAATTAAAATTCTAAAACAATATATTTTAGATCTAATTCGAATTTCAATTAGTTATAATGAGTTTATATTATAAAAAACTTGCTTAAATTACAATCATTAAACTAGTTTGCCCTTCTTTTAAACTTGAAGTCGTGAATAATTATTATTTGAAAGCCAATAATACGGGTTCGGTAATTGGATTTAGAAAATGTTGTTTGATGTTGTCTTAATTATTATTTTTAAAATATTTTTTATTGAAAAATATATTAAAATAATTTTTATTTTATTTTTTAAAATAGTAATAAGTCAAAATAATATGAAAATATAAAAAAATAAATGAAAATTCTCTTTATTCGCAAGATGGGTTCATGCATTTTCGAAGAAGAAGTCACGGGAAAGAATAAATAAATGTCAACTGTGGAAAAAGGCAACAATAATTAAAGTCAAAACAAGCCTTTGCTTTGCCTTCCACGTTGACAGCGCAAAGCACTAAGAGACGCGGGCATGCGTTACCATTCAATTAGCCCTTCAGTCCAATCAAGTTACATGGCAAAATAGAAAAATAAATAAATAAATAAATAAATCTTATCCTCATAAAAAAAAATTATAATGATAATTTAAAGGTTTTCTAAGATCAGCTTTTGGATTGATTGGTGAAGTCAACAAATCACTGATTGATGTGTGTTTTTTAAAAAAACATTAATTCAAAGAAACCTTAATTGCATACAATAGTACCATTAGCTGAATGGAGTTTCGTATGTTTTTTAAAATTTATTTTTTATCTCGTTACTCGATTTATTTAATAGGTTAATTTATGTTACCTAGAGTTTTAAACAGTTTTATCTAATTCATTTTTTATTTAATTTTTTAATATTAAATGGGTTGAAATTAGATATTATGTTTTTTTTTAAATTTAATTTTTATATAATTATCTCGATTTCATGATTCAGGTCACGAATTTATCAATTTGATCCAGGTTAACTATGTTTATTTTTTTAGATTTTTTTAATTAAACGTATATATTTTAATCAATTCCACCCTCAAACAACTCAATCTTATTTTTTTTTAATTTTATCAATCAATATTAGATTGTTTGATAATTAAGTTTTGTAACTTTTTTATTAACTTTCCGTGGATTTATCTGGATCTCATGGATTTTTTTCTTGATTTCAACATTCAATCCTATATTTGTTGGAAATGCATCTTTGTAATTTTTTTATTTGTTTTTTATGAATTTATTTCGGTCTCATAACTCAGGCAACAAGTTTAACAAGTTAGTCCTAGTTGACATGAGTTATTTTTCTATCATTTGTTTAATTGACTTTTTGTATTTCATCATTGAATATAAGGTTCGTTAAAAATTGAATTTCATAATTTTTTTTATTTGCTTTCTTTGAGGTTATATCAATCTCATAATCCGGATTGACTTGAGTAGTTTTTTATTCTATTTTTATTTAATGTTTTATTTAATTTTATTCTTCAATACTGGGTTGTTCAGAATTGGCTTTCATAATTTATTTTGATTTGCTTTTTCATGACCAGAGTTGTAAATTTGAGAAGCGAAACTGGGTTGAGTTGTAGATTTGAGAAGTTAAATTGGATCGATTCAATATATCATCATATTAATAATTAAAAAGGATGTTTTGCAATATACATCATATTTTTAGTTTATGAATAATTTTTTTATTAGAAAACATATTAGCAACATTTAAAATTTTTTATGTTATAAAAAAAATTGATTTAACTCGCAATATAGCGCGTGTTAGTGATCTAAGTACTTTCTAGATTGAACATGTATTTGGATTCTCTTCATTAAAAACCATAAAAAAAACCATTATTTTCACAACAATCATAGAATATTGGAGGGCATTGGTCATCAATTACATAGTTATTAGACTCACATGTCAATTTAAAATAATATTATTTTATTTTTTAAAATAAAACAAACGTTATTTTAGATAAGAATTTTAAAAAGAAATGTTCTTCAAATTTATACCAACTAGGTCTCACATAGACTTGATTAGAGCAGAACAGTTTGATCAGATCAATTTTTAAATTGATTCAAAATAAAACCCAAGTCAGGCTGCAAATGAATCCACTAAGCCGTAACCGATTTAATAACACTATGATTAATTGGCTGTGGAACTGCCCCTGAGGCTTCATTCTCTTTATTGTTTTTGCTTTCTCCATGACCAATTCTCTTTATTCCAGGTGAGAGAGCGAGTCCAGGAAAAGTGACAGCCCTTGTTATTCTAAGGAAAATGGAGCCTTACCTCTATGCACTTGATGGACCTGGACTTTTCAGGACTATGGTGTTTTGATAATGCTTTTCAATTCTCGCTACTTACTTAGTAAACATTGACAAGTTTAATAAATATTTTCCCTCAAAAATTATTTATCATTTAATTGTATAAAAATAAATTACATGATAATTTTTTATATTAAATACTTATTTTAGAAGTAAAAAAATTATGATAGGAACGCGGTGCCGAGATGATAAAAATACATCATTAATAACAGAAAATAATTTTTTTTAATTAAGGGCAGTAAAAGCATTCAACTAAAAAAAAATAATAATAGTTTGGATGTTTCAAACTTACTCGTTAAACTTGCAACTTGTCTTATATATTCAATTGAATTCAATGATTTTTCATCAATTTTTTTAACCCTTATATAAAATAGCAAAAAAATATATATATCCCACACGCGTGGGCCTGGGCATTTAAAAATCCAGCCCTAGCGTGGGCTTTCCAGCTCGAGCACTAGGTCTATCTTTATTTTTTTTTAATTTTTTAAATGTCATCTACCCTGTTGTTTTTTAAATAAAGAGCATACAACATGTCATCAGCAACTACAAAGGAAACATCATCTGCTTTTGCAGAATCCAACTACCAAAGGTCGTTGGAAAAATTGGGCTTTGAATCTTTGGTTTAAAAACTCATTTTCAACTTATATTGGCCTAAAACACCTTAATAAACAACCTGAGTTAACCGACTAAACCTGAGTCATAAAACCGCGATAACCTTATAGAATGCAAACTGAAATAAATTATGAATTCTAATTCCCAATCAACCTAATATTAAAGGATGAAATTCAAAATAATTCAACTAGAAAAAGATTAAAAAAAAAACTTGAGTAAACCAGTCTGACCTGCAATCAGGTCATAAAACTGTGATAACCATGTAGAAAGCAAATAAAAAATTATAAATCTTAATTCTCAACCAACCCAATTTTAAAGGATTACAAAAACAAAAAAAAAATAACTTGAGTCAACTTTGGTTAATTTGTCAAACCCGGATAAGAAGATTGAGATAAATTCATATAAAGCGATTCGAAAACAATTATAAAGTCTAGTTCCTAATTAACTCGATGTTGAAGGATGAAGTTGAAAAAATAAAATAAAAAATGGATAAAAAAATAACCCGAGTCATCATGGCTAGCCCATAAAATTCACAATATAGGTTATGAGATTACAATACCTTTATAGAAAGCAAATCGAAACAAATTATAAAGCCTTATACCCAGTTAACCTAATATTGAAGGATAAAATTGTAAAAAAAATAAAATTTGAAAAAAAAGGCCTAAAATATTCAAGGACCAAAATAAAAAAGAGCTTGGCTTTTCTTATTGCTATAGTGAAAAAACCAAGCCCTTTAGAATATATTAACTAGATAGATGGCCCGCGCTATGCTGCGAGCCGGGCCAAGATTTCTCAACGCTAAAAAATAATATTCAGGCGATGATAATTTGAGACAAGTCAAGTTAAATTTACTAAAATGTGACCTAGGATATAAGACCGAAACACCACACATAAAGGAAAGCGAAAAGAAATCATAAAGTTCAAGACCTATTAACCTAATGTTAAAGATAAAAAAAATATATATATATATATATATAACATCAAAGAAGAAAAATTGAGTGACTCGGGCTAACTTGACGAACCCACAACCCGCAATATGAGACCAGGATAAATAAAGAATTTCAAAAGAAAGACTTGGTAAAAAAACCAAAGTTCAATAAAAAAAATAAACTAACCCGGGTTAGCTTTACTAGCCTGCTTTTGAAATAACCAAAGAGAAAAAAGTGACAAAATAATAAAGCTCGAGGGCAAATAATTAAAAGCAAAACGATGAAATTGAAAAAAAAAACACATAAAAATCGAGGAAAAAAAATATGAATCAACTCAAGTTAACTCAACTAATCTACCACTCGTGACATGAGATTGAGATAAAAAAATAGACTTACAAAAGAAGGACCTAACAAAAAATTATCAAAGTTAGATAAAAAAATTAAGAAAGAAAATGAAAATTGACTCGGGTTAGCTTGACCAACCCACTCTCGAAATAACAAAACAATAAGAGATGCAAAAAAAAAAAATGACAAAGTTTAATGTCAAATAATTTAATGCAAAATGATGAAATTAAAAATAAAAATCATTCAAAAATTAAAAAAAAATCGAGTCTACTCAGACTAACTCGACCAACCCACTACTAGAGATATGAGACCGAGATTAAAAATAAATAAACTTCCCAAAGATAGTGCTCACCAAAAACGGCTGTCGCACCCGACATTACGGCGGCCTTAAAAATAATTCTTGATTATGAAAAAAAAAAAAAACAAATTTCTGGCATCTAGTTCTTTTAAGGGAAAAAAGTCTTGTTTGAGGAGTCGACACCTAGTATTATGGTCACTAGGAACCCTAACTGGTCAACAAAGATTCTATGGCTCGGGATTGGTTACGTAAAAGAGAAGATATTATCATCCCTTAAACGTTCTGCCTAAGGCAGACTGCATTGCTGGTTTTGTCTTAAATTGCTAAATGCTTATTAGTTTATGCTATGATGATTTGTTTATAATATTCCTGACTCTGGCGCCAGTGAATATTCTAATAAAAATAAATTTATTTTTATGCATGCACATATATATTTTTTATTTTTCTAGCTAAATAAAATAAAAATACAACGAATAAAAATAATATAAATTTAAATTGGTATTTTTATTCCTGACTCTGCCGTCAATGAATAAACCAATAAATTTACATTATTTTTATTAATAAATACATATTTTTTTATTTTTTTTATTTTTCTGTTTTTTCTGTTTTTTTATTTTTTATTTTTTATTTTGAACTGGACCTAGCCGGGTCACATGCTTGACCCGGCTGGCCATTTACTTTACCAGCAGGCGTGCGTGAGCAGTTCACGCACGCCTGCTATAGGAGCATATAATTAAAATGCAAGAAGGGAAAGCGCGAGTAACCTGGTGCTGGAAATGGCGATCCGGATTTTGCAGTCTTTCTTGGTCGTCTATCCTTGCCTCAAGATCCCTGTGTTCGTTCGTTTCCCTTCTGTCGATGTATTCCTTCTGTCAGCTGCTCGTTCCTCTCTCCTTTTTAACTTCTTCCTCTGGCTGTGGAAGCTGGCGCTGCAGAAGGGGAAGCCGATGATGATGCCGGTGCTCTCTGGTGGTTCTTCCTTTTCTGCTTGTTTTTTTTCTTTGTCTTCTTTTGTTCACTTTGTTTGCATTCTGGGGACGAAAGCAAAGCCGGGAACGCTGGCTTTTTGCTCTTTCCTTTTCTTAGCCTGTGCTTTCGGTCCTCCCTCTCTCGGTACCCTCTGTTTTGTTCTCTGCTCTCTCTCTATCTACTCCCTGTCTATCCCCCTGTTTATTTCTCTTCGTCTCTGTCCCCTGAGAAGAAACAAAAATTTGTTATTCTGGTTCGTTCTTCTGTCTTAGTTTTCAGCCGTTCGTGGCTTTTTTTCTTTAGCCTCCTCTGTTTCTTTGAGAAGAAACAGAGGAACGAAAGTCTTTTTTTTTTTCTAGTCTCCCCACGTTCTGTGATTCCCCCCCAGTCTTTTTTTGTCTTCATCCCCGCGCTCTCTCATCTTATCTGGCTTTATAGCCAGAGAATGCCAAGCATCCTTGCGATTGAAACGGCTTTGAGCCTTTACTCCATAAACGGTTCCTGAGGAAGAAGGCGAAAAAGGCGACGAATCACTTCTCAAAACGACGCTGTTTGTGTGATGGGAATAGTCATTTTCAATCTGGTCACTGAAGTTCTGAAATCATGTAATCAAACCCCTGGTTAAATTGTAATTGAACCCGTGCATTTCGGCGCCTTTCACAAACTAGTCCTTGGACTTTAATCTGTTGCATTTTTGCCCCCAATTAACCCCAAACTTTGGTATATTTTCAATTAAGTCCCTAATTTCATTAATTAAATTAATTCCAAGTTCAATTAAGTCTCAAAACTTATTAATTCTCCAATTAAACCCTTAATTTGATTAATTAAATTAATTTTAATTTCAATTAAGTTTCGAAACTTATCAATTCTCCAATTAAGCCCTTGATTTGATCAATTAAACTAGTCAAGAATTTAATTAAATCTTTAAACTTCCAATATGTTGTCCTTAATCTAAATTTTAATTCATTCTTTATTTATTTTATTTTTATTATTTTTTAATAAATAAAATAATTAAAATAAAATGATCAAAAATTAAATTACGAAAACGACAAACAATCATAAGGTTATCGCAGCAATTTTATTAGCAGTCGGCATCTTAGAGGTATCAACAGGATGTTATAACTTGAAAATTGTCAACCACAGAGTTTGATGGGCTAAAATACAAAATATATAAAGCTTAACTGAAACAGAGTTTGTAGGCCCAGGATTGGCAAGTAAATTTTGAGTGAGCAAAGGCTACCATTTTTCTAGCATCGCCTGGCCCAAGTACAATTTTTTTTCTTTGTTTTTTTTTTAATATATAATAAGGTGGCAAATGAATTATAAGAAAAATTAATTTTATTGGATTTAACAATTTGTCTTGTGTTTTTTAAAAATTATACTCGTTAACATCACATTTAAATTTTGATAAAAACATTAAAATATTATTGACTTGATTTTTTTACCCTTTTCCTTTCTTTTTCCCTTTATTTTTTCCATTAAAATATATAAAAACATTAAAATTTTTGTTCTATAATAAAAATGATGCAATAATAATATACATTATTTATTTATTTATTTTATCTGTGATGATAATAGTAAAAGTTGGTATACAACAAAAAATAAAAAATAACATGTTTTATTTTTTAAATCCATTCATTTATTAGTTTTATTACCACCTCCATTTTCTCATGAGAATAAAATTATGTTTAATTTCTTATTCTTATTTTCATTATATTTCTCAAAAATAAGAATAAAATCTCATTTTC
>Ga0325414_1001997_pt1 | contig 20279 bp, 8 predicted proteins | sample PopdelMetagenome_8_FD_206183 | JGI IMG/M metagenome (GOLD analysis project Ga0325414, IMG submission 206183) | Populus deltoides microbial communities from Bellville, Georgia, United States - Leaf-PdKOR-R3 | ecosystem: Host-associated > Plants > Phyllosphere > Phylloplane/Leaf | place: USA... | reverse complement strand
AAAAATGTAAAAGAGCTAGGTGTGCATGCTTAGCATTGCAGACTCACACGCCTAGCCTCTTCATTTTATGGGTTGGATGTAAACCCACTTGGACCTAGTAAACTATCTATTTTTTTTAATAAAAAAACCTTTGTTCCAACATGAAGTTAATTAATTGCAAATATATAATGTTTATTGAATTCTTAAATTAAATAAAAATATATTTAGATATTATTTTACATGGTACCGTTCAATTTTTTCCTTGTTTTTAAATAAGATTATAGAAATATTTTTTAAATATTAGCAAGCTTTTTTACTTTTTTATTATACAATTAAGTAAAAAATAGTTTCAAAAACAAAGTTACTAAAACCATTTAGATTAATGACCTGAGTTACGAGCCTAACAGGTTTGTCGAAGTTGACACAGATTAATTTGACGTGTCCTCCTCCTAGTATTTAAAAAAAAAGATATCATCTTATTTTTTAAAAAAATCAAAACATATTTTTACTTGTTATTTTGATTGCTTTGACCCGTCAAGTTGATTTGGGTACATTAAATCAACCTCCATATAATTTAATTTGAAACTCGAGTTAGTTAAAATGTCGGATTAAAATGTTTCAAGGTTAGTCCGATGAACCAATTTTAATGATGTTAGCAAAGAGTTATCCATGAAAAAGCAAAAGTGCTATGTTATTTTTATAGTTTTTAATACAATCACATCAAAAATATCAAGATGTTTTTTAATTAGAATTTTCTTTTGTAATAATGGTGGAGTGTTGTCTAAACAACAAATATTCCAAGTAACAACTAATTAAAACTTGTAATGTTGAAAAAACGTGTGACTTTTATTTTTACCATAAACACACAATTAATATTTTTCTTGATGTAAAAAAACACATTAGTGATACTTTGTGCATTCTTTTTTTGCACTATCAAGAAAACTTTTACTTTTACCCACAATGTAGTGCAAATTAGATAGCTTAGTGTAATGATATATTAAAAAATAGTTTGTAAATCTAAAGAAAAGAAAAAAAATTTACTTCTAACATCCTATAATTTGGTCAAAATTATATTTACCTGTCAAGTTTTAAAAAGTTATAGTTTGTATCCTGTGTCAATATAAACTTTCAAATTAAATAAAAAGATTTAGGTAATCAGACCGTGATAACCTCACATAAATAAAATAAAAATAAAACTAGATTCTCAATAAACACAATATTAAAAATTTAAATTGAAGTTGAAAAAAAACAATTCGAGCTAACTATAGTTAACATGTCAAGACATGAATTACAGAACCGAGATAACTATATAAAAAATAAATATGAATAAATTATAAAATTTAATATCTTTTAAAATCAATATTAGCCGATAAAATTATAAAAAAATAAAATTGAGGATGTAATTGTAAAACGCCTTGAGTATTTCTCATCTGTGTCTTGCACATAACATGCTCTTGTTCGCCGAGGATAGTTGAAGTTGGAATGTGTGAATCAGTTTTGTGAGGCCTCCGGTCAAAAAGTTAGCGAGAGCAAACCAAAGATCCACCTTCTAAAGGGGTATCTTCGGCTTTAGTTAATTTTTTTTTTTTTTATTAACATGAATAGCTATACTTTCATGCATCTAGTTTTAGCTAATAATTTTAATTAATATTCGCTATTACAAATAATACTGGAAAGTATCTCGGTGTGCTGTTATTACATCAAAGAATAGCCATGAAGACCTATAGTTATATTATCGAGAATTTACAGCGAAAATGGCTCATTGCAAGGCTAAAAACTTATCTCTGGCAGGTAGAATTACTTTGTGTAGGTCTGTCCTCGCAGCTGTTCCATTGTATGCAATGCAATTCTACCTGGTAACCGAAAACCATCGAGAATTTGTCGGAGGTTTATTTGGGGAGATGAGGATAGTCGAGGAAGCAAGCATCTGGTAAAGTGGAGCAATATGTGCAAGCCGAAAGTAGAAAGAGATTTAAATCCTGTTTATATTTGTGTTTTGAAAATATTTTTTAAAATAATTAAATTTTTATTTTTTTTTTCTTCGGATTAATTTTTTATTTATATTTTTAAAATATTTTAATGTGATAATATTAAAAATTAATTTTAAAAAATAAAAAAATATTATTTTAATATATTTCTATATATAAAATATTCTAAAAAATAATTATTACCACTGCACCTAAAAAAAAAAAAAAAACTCTGTATTGTGAAATATGCATACTATGAATGAACGAAGCCTTTATCATGAAGCTTGGTTCGGAGGTCACAAAGATTTGAAGGAAATAAAGATGTGATTATCACAAACATTTAAAAATAAAAGAAATGTTTTCGGCACAATTTGTTTTTCTTTTAAAATTACGTTTTGCGCGTTTTAAAATTGTATTTGACCCTCAAAAAATTAAATTAATATATTTTTTATATACTTGTTAAAAAAAAATAAATTAAAAAAATAAATTTTAATATATTTTTAAATAAAAAATATATTTTTTAAAAATTATATATCACAATACCAAACACATACCTAATTAATTTTTTTTAAAAAAATTAAAAATAATAATTATAATTTTATATTATTATTGCTAACTCTTTTTTCTTCTTAATTGAATTAAATATTTTTTAAATCAATTTAAACATCAATTAAAATCTATAACTCATCATGTGAGTTACAAATAAAATTTACAAAGATAAAGTAGAGTGTATGTATAGCTATTAAGTATTGTGATAGTAGTTATTTTTTAAAGTGTTTTTTTATTTAAAAATATATTAAAATAATATATTTTTTATTTTTTAAAATTTATTTTTAACACAAGTGCATTAAAAAAATTTAAAAATAATAAAAATAATTTTAAATAATAAAAAATAAGCAAACTGTTAATTTTTTTTAAAATACTTTTAAAAATTAAAAACAAATTCCTGTTAACCTCCCGCCATTAGATGACAAATCCAGTTTTTTTTTTTTTAATTAAAAGCCTAACGAAAACTAAAGGTCATTTTTTTTTTCTTTCATCATCTCACGTGGATAAATCTCACGGATAATCGCACCTTCTCTGAAAAAAACCCTTCATTTTCCTTTCCTTTTCTTTATAACTTCTTTTTCATAGGTATTCACCACTCCCAATTTTCCCAAGAAAATCAACAAAATATCCAAACGCAACTCTCATTTTTTTTTATTTGATATTTAAATGCATTTTTTAAACTGAAAAACCATAAAGAAAGAGGAGAGATTAAAGTAAGAATTGGACTAATAAATCATGGAGAACAGAGCTGTAGAGAACGGAGTTTGTTCAACAGAATCAGTGAATGTAAGCTGTGATGTTTGGAGTTGTAAAAATTCTGATTCTTTTTCTGCTGATCATCTTGTCATTATGGTCCACGGTATCCTTGGAAGGTATGGATTTTTCTTTAATTTTTTTTATCATTAATTACCAGTTATCATGATTTCTTTGCGTTATTTATTGAATTTTTTGATCTGGAGTTGGTTTATTTTTGTTGAATACGAGATAAAAAATGTAAACTTTCTCTGAAAGTTGTCCTTTTTTATTTTGATGAATTTTCACCCTCAATTCATGAATTTGGAATTCAATTACTTCTGTTGATTGCCCCCAGTCTAGTGATTTTTTTTTTAAAATCTGGGTTTGGTTTATTTTTGTTGATTATGAGATCAAAATGTCAACTTCCTCTTGAAGTTTGTCTTTTTTTGAGCTAACTGAATTTTTAGGCTTAATTATTGAATTAGTTCTGTTGTTTGCTAATTGTGGGCGTTTTGCTTGAATGATCAGTAACACTGATTGGAAGTTTGGAGCAGAGCAGTTTGTTAGAACTTTACCTGATAAAGTATTTGTTCATTGTAAGTATCATTAGTTATGTTTTCGGTATTGATATGAAGCGAAACCCTTCCTTTTTAGTTTGGTATTTAGATGTTTGTTGAGTGAAGTTTAAATCAATTCTTTTGCTATTTGTTTTATTTCTACAAAGAATGGAATGCTTAGGTTGGTTTTACTTGCATTGTAGGTAGTGAAAAAAATATGTTTAGGCTGACACTTGATGGTGTTGATGTGATGGGCGACCGTTTGGCCGAGGAGGTACAGTAGTTCTTAGATTCGTGGGCTTACCTGTAATTATTTACTTAATTTGGTTGCATTTTCTATGCTGGATTATCGATGGAATATTTGAATTTTAGGTACTTGAAGTGATTCAAAGAAAGCCAAATTTGCAGAAGATTTCATTTGTTGCACATTCTGTGGGAGGATTAGTGGCGAGATATGCAATTGGGAGATTGTATAGACCACCCAAGAAAGAAAACGTAGAAGATTCAACTGATGGTACAAGCATAGACGACTTAAAGGCTACAATTGGTGGCTTGGAGCCTATGAACTTTATCACTGTTGCTACACCACACCTTGGTTCCAGGGGAAACAAGCAGGTATTCTATTTTGACTGTTTCTTTTCATTTAAATTTTCGAATTTCATCATCATCCACTCAAAACATTGAAAAAGCAAAAGATCAGGTTGTTAAAATGTTTTTGTAAGGAAAAATTTTGCGTGTATTGAGTAGGATTGTTTTGGATAAGGTGCTGAGATGGTATTTTATGCTTCTCTCATACTTACAAGAGTGTTTGCTTGAAGATGATGAATTTCTCTTGTTTGCTGTATGAATTGACCATAGCACTGGGTTAGATGTTATAAAAGCATGTTTGTATGCAAACAGATAAAAGAGAGCAACCAAGGGTTATCTCTATCCTTATACTATGAGCAGTAGGGAACATAGAATGGGTCTGTTTTATTGCAAGCAAACTAGAGATAGTTTTACCGGATAAGCAACTTTTTAGGGTGAAATCTGGCCAGGACAATGATGATGAAAGAGAAAATCATGCCATACTGTTGTTCATGGCATGGTTCAATAGGGTACTTTATTCAGGAAAAAACAAGCTGGACTCCTGACTTCTCTATTTTGATTATAGTCATTAGTTGACTACTAGTGAAATTCATTTGAACTCATTTTTCCATTATAACTTCCTTGTTACTAAATCTGAGCATACAAACAGTATTACTTGTTTCCTGCTACTATGCTAATTGCACATGTTAATGATTCCTTAATCTTAGCTCTCATTGAATTCACATTAAGCATCCTTAGTGTATTTTGTTCAAAAAATGTTTTCATTGCAGGTTCCATTTCTTTTTGGTGTAACTGCCTTTGAGCAAGCAGCCAACCTCTTGATTCATTGGATATTTAAGAGAACAGGTCGGCACCTTTTTTTGAATGATGATGATGAGGGCAAACCTCCATTGCTTAAACGCATGATAGAAGATTATGGTGATTGTTTTTTCATGTATGCCACATACACAGCAGTTCTTTATGCAGATTCCTTTCTTTTATAGTTTCTTGAGATGCCATCTTTATGATATCCAAATATGTAATTAACAAGAGCACCTAACTAATTTTGTAGGTCAGCATTGCGTATATTCAAACGTCGGGTAGCATATTCAAATGTTTGCTATGATCGTATCCTTTTTATTTCTTCAAAGCAGCTAACCATCAATATATAATCTGAAAACTTGACAGTCTTTATTTCTCTGTTCCCTTGATGAAAACTGTTTAGATATTGTGGGCTGGAGAACATCGTCCATCAGACGTAATATTGAATTGCCGAAGGTACCTCTGCTCTCACTGTGTAATTTTCCTCTATATTATTGCCTGTTGGTTAGAATGTACTTGCTAAAATGTCATTTTCCTTTTAGTGGGAGGATTATATTAACAAGGAATATCCACATATTGTATACGAAGAATGCTGCAAGGCCTGCGACACTGAGCAGTCTGAGCTTGTTTCAACAGATGATGATAGTTTCGACAAGTTAGAAGGTATATTTTGAATGAAGCAATGCAGCAGCTATGCTTGCTCTATTCGTTTTAATTGCCTTTGCTTTTACCAATTTTGCCAATGAATGTATTTTTGGAAATTTCCATTGTCCTTAATTATGGTTAGTTCTTCAATTTTACAAGTTTGTTAACTGGACCTTATTTGTGCAGAGGAACTAGTGACAGGTCTATCCCGTGTGTCATGGGAAAAAGTAGACGCTAGCTTCCACACCTGCAGACAGAGGTTTGCTGCTCATAGTGTCATTCAGGTCTCTCCCTTCCCCCCCTATGTGTGCGTGCATGCATGCATGTATCTTACATTCATCCTCACAGATGTGCTGTGTTTTTTGGGCATGTGATTTGAAAATGCTAATTATCTCTTAGGAAGAATGGCGGTGTCATCAGTGCTCAGGTGCAAGGAAACACCTTGGAAAATGAAAATAAATGTAATATACAGGTCTCTGTTATCTAAAGGAACCATATGCCACTCTGTATATTTCACAGGTTAAAGATCAGAGCATGCATATAGAAGGCGCGGATGTCGTACAACATATGATCGATCATTTTCTTCTGTGAAGCCAGTGGCTGCTTAGACATAACACATTACAGCTGGATGCGAGGTCCAATATGGTAAGTTATTATGAGCATGCTGTTGAAATTCAATTTTTCTGGACCATTGATCTGTACATTTGTTGCAGGTTGAAGAATGTCAACTATCATGGTGATGGTGAATTCAGCAAAAACTATGAGCAATTTAATATAAATTTTGTTTATTCATTCATGTATTGTATGTATTGCACACGTACTTTATAATTATGAATAAACGAATGCTATAAATACAGGCCTATTCATTTGTTAGTGCTTAGGGTTGAGCAAATTAACTGAATTATCCAAAATATTCATAAATCCTGATTTGAAATTAACTGAATTGTTTCCTTTTTTTTTTTTTGATAATTTCGGATAGAAAACTTGAAAAAATTCAGTTTGGTTTTGGTTTTAAATTCTTGAAACTGAACTAAATTGAATTGAATCAAATAATAACAACTCATAAAAAACAAAAAGTCTATTATAAACTAAAGCATATTAAATCAAAGTTTTTTTAAAATTGTTTCGAATAAAAGCTTTCTATTTAAAAAATTTCGTTGTTTTTTAAATAAAAACTGAAAAAAAGAAAGAATTCTGTTTTTTGATTTGGTCGGTTTGTAATTAAAGCCAAATTATCAACGTTCACAGATTAGAGTTGTACACGGCTCCAGAATCCTCGGTTGAACCGTCAGCAAATCAAAGCCACCGAGAAGTCAGAGAAATGTTTAAAATATCAACGTGGCACGTAATTAAAGATCCAGCTAAGTTGTCCGCACCTAATCATTCCTCCATTACCGAAACAAACGATCTCTTTCCCACACAGTTTCAGGTTCTCCATTTCGACGATGGATCTCTCACTTGCTGCTTCTCCCTCTTCGTTTGACTTACTATTATTGAACTCCCACAAATTCTCGTTATTTCAATTTAACCGCGACTTCTCTCTCAAATCCAAAAAACCCCCTACAAAATCATTATTTTGGCGCCAAAATCGCCCATTCAGAGTCAGAGCTCTTAACGATGATGGTTTCATCCTCGAAGATGTGCCTCACTTGACTGATTTCCTCCCTCATCTACCAGTAATCAATCATTCTGTTTTTCCTTCATTAAAACTTCCCTTTTTATTTTCCATTTTAGGATTTTTTTTTTTTTTGCAGTCGTATCCAAATCCTTTACATCACAGCCATGCCTACGCGATTGTCAAGTACATGAATTTATTATTTTTTTCTTTTAATTATTATAAAATTTCTGCTGTTATTTTAAAAATTTGAATTGGGCAGGCAGACTTTTGTTGGACCAGAAGATGCAGTCGCACAAAATGTAAGCTCACTTGACATATCATTTTTCTTCTGTAAACGATATGTCATTCAATCATTCTCACTCTATTTTTTTTCTTTTGAGCAGATTGTTGTTCATAAAGATAGTCCTAGAGGTGTCCATTTCCGGCGAGCCGGCCCCAGAGAGAAGGTATGTTACTTTTATAAATTTTAATAATTATCTATTCATTTTGGATTAATTTTTTTGAGGAATTATTCAGTACACGGGTGGGTAGTTGCACGTGCTTCCACAGGTGGGGCCCACTCGATAATTACATTAGGCACAGCATGAATGCGAGCTAGGGAGCACTGCATCGGGTGTGAAATGGTAGAAGCTGATTGTTTTTGATTGGTGCGATGCCATGCAGGTGTATTTTATGCCTGATGAAGTGCGTGCTTGCATAGTGACATGTGGGGGTTTATGTCCCGGGATCAATACAGTGATTCGCGAGATTGTATGCGGATTGAATTATATGTATGGAGTTGATGATGTACTTGGCATTATGGTGAGTTTTATTCAAAGATACGTTGAGGGTTGTGTTTAATTGTCGAATGGTTTGCTTTGCTTTGTTTAAGAAAGAGGTTTTGAATGAATGATTGTATTTTCAGGGAGGTTATAGGGGTTTTTATTCAAAAAACACCATAAACTTGACGCCCAAAGTTGTGAATGATATACATAAGCGTGGTGGCACATTTCTTTGCACTTCACGAGGAGGTCATGACGCAAACAAGATAGTTGATAATATTCAGGACAGGAGAATAAATCAGGTTGACATGCCTTTTTCTTTGGTAAAAATTTCTGAATATGGTATGCGACCTGAATGGAATAAGGTGGACTGGTTTTTTGGTGGATATTTAGGTATATGTTATTGGAGGTGATGGCACTCAGAGAGGAGCAGCTTTAATTTACAAGGTGTTTAATTCTCCAACTAGAACCTTTTCCTTCGTTCTATTGTAGCAATCAGTCAGCTTGCATTACGGTATGATTCAAGTTTGTCACACTGGCATGCTTTTTTCTTCACGTTAATTTGTATTTTTGGTTTGTTTTTGGAAGGAAGTTGAGAAACGTGGTCTTCAAGTGGCTGTTGCTGGGATTCCCAAGACGATTGATAATGATATAGCGGTGAGTTGTGTCATCCATTCTGCAATTTTTTGCCTCAAAGCAAGGTTTAACTTTCAAGGCTTCTTGCTTTTTTTTTAAAATAATGTTTGTAGTGAGGAATTGACGTGGTGGAGGTGAACTGTATTGAACCCTGTAAAATGAAGTAAATTGTGTTGTTGTTCTAGGTGATAGACAAATCTTTTGGATTTGATACCGCTGTTGAAGAAGCTCAGAGAGCAATTAATGCTGCACATGTGGAGGTTGAAAGTGTGGAAAATGGAGTTGGGATTGTTAAACTGATGGGCAGATACAGTGGTAAACTTTTTGAACATAGATTAATAGATGGCTTTTTGATGGCCATAAGTTATCACTATATTTATTCTTACCTTCCTGCTTCCTTTCCTTTTGAATCCTGCAGGTTTCATTGCAATGTTTGCAACTTTGGCAAGTCGAGATGTGGTAAGACTTTTGTTGGCTAACAGTGATTCCTGAACTTACAAATATTTGGACCCATTATTAGAGTGTGATATTTGATGCCAAGTAAATCCAAGGCAGTTGCTGAGAGAATTGGAAACTAATTAGTAACTTGGCGGGGACATAAGATTGAGCAAGTTACTTGTTGGCTAGTAACTTTAGCCATGATCATCCTGTTTTATTGAGTCATAACAATAATGTGGTTCCTTTACCTCCAAGTTTGGCAGTTTCAGGAAGTTTGGCTTATTTTGTGTGTGTATGAAGCAATGATTTGTTGTTTTAATCTCTATTCCTTAACAACAGAATTTTGTGTTAGGAAAAATTTGGTAGTGCAAAACACTGTCTTTGACACTGGATGTATCAGAAAATGGTAGATTTATGCTTGCTTTTTTCCCCACCCTTTATAGGAATGAAGTTGCAGGCTCTTTTTTTCTAGAAAACATATTGCTTCACACACGCGCTCATGTATGTATCTGTATGTGTAAGTAATTATATAAACTATATTCCCGCTTTTTTCACTTTCAGCGTACCGTTCTTTTTCCTTCTCCAAACAAAGTGTTGGAGAAGACATTGCTTCAGAATGTGCTTAGACGGTGTGGTTTATTGCTTGCAATCACTCATAATATTACAACTGAGTGATGTGCTAACCATGGTTGGGATATAACAGGATTGCTGCTTGATTCCAGAATCGCCATTCTATCTCGAAGGTCCTGGTGGTCTTTTTGAATTTATTGAACAGAGGATCAAAGAAAATGGGCATATGGTTATTGTGATAGCAGAAGGAGCCGGGCAGGAATACGTTGCTCAGGCCATGCAGGCAGCTGATGAGAGAGATGCATCAGGGAACAGACTACTTCTTGATGTTGGTCTGTGGTTAACTCAAAAGGTTAAGGTGGGTACTAAAAGTTGCCACCACTCTTAACTCATGTTTTTCATTTCAAGAACAGTGTATTTATTACCTTTTCTTTTCCATGAGCTTGTTATTTATTTCCTTTCCTTCTGATTGCCACTGCCCTGTCAAGCTAAGCAATTGCTTATCTCAAACTTGGTGATCTAATTCTCACGGGGCCTCAAAATGATCTCCATGGACCTATAATGCCATATAGCAACCTTGTTAGGTGGTAAATTGGCAATTTGACAATTGCCTAATAGCTAATTTTAATACAGTTATGTTGTTGTATCTATCATTTTGTTGAGATAGACCATTTCTTTCATTTTTGTCACCGCATCTATTTACTTTTGCACTATTAGTGTTAGTGCTAATTCCATTTATACTTTTAATATCTCGTGTTGTAGGATCATTTTACAAAGGTGAAGAAGATGGAGATAAATATGAAATATATAGGTACCTTCTAAATGATTGCATTAGCATTTTATCTTTGGTTTAGAAACTGTTGCATCTGATGATTCTAACTTCTGTTCAACACTATCCTATTTCAAGGGCGAATTTTTTAAGAAAACTAATTTTGGATATTGTTTTTAGGAAAAAAATAAATTAAACGACGCACTTGGCATATGCTTATTTGTAGGTAATGAGAGGTCATGCTAAATATCTTGTCCTAAAAACACGTACTGATTTGGGGCTAGACCAGAAAGGTTCATATGGTTAAATTCTGTAATATTCATCGAGTTTTGACACAACGTATAGCGAAGATAAAACTAGGGTTCTTAAGCTCAAAGGTTATAGATCTAAGCTATAGAAAAATTTAGATATAACTCTTTGATATTTTATAAAAATTTGAATAATAGTCTTCATCTTCATAAAATAAACTTGACTTTTCTATTTATATTAGTCATAAAATTCTTTAAAGGAAATGATTCTAAATTAAAACTAAAATCTTTTATAGGAAATGATTCCTAAGTAAAACTTATCTAATTAATAGAATTCATCTAACATTATGATTCTTAAATAGTAAATACTAATTAAATTAAAAATTCTAAGCTAAGTAGGAAATAAATAATTAAAATACAAAATTAATTTGGAAAATAATTAAAACAAGAAAATAATAACTTCAGGCTTCATATCATGTGCTTCTGGGTTTCTTTGTGGATTTCTTTTCGGGCTTGTCCTTGTCAATATGATCCGTAAACCTCTGAGATAATTGTTCTATGTCAGTCTCCCCTCCTTGAAAAATACTCATCCTCGAGTTATTTGTCAGAAATTGAACTCTTCACTCCATAGAAAAAAAAAAAAACTTCCGAGTACAATACCATAATTAATTTATTCACGAAGTAGCATGTCTTTGACTTTTGAACTTCAAAATTTAATACGGGTATATTAAGGAAAAATCCATATTTGATATACTTTTTTTATTTTTATGAAGTCTACTTGTAGTTTCTTCCAATATTTTTCTACTTCAAACTTGGAGTTTATCATCATTTATGTCCTTAAATACTTCAACCATTGTATTTAAATGAACACCAAAATAATCATCCATAATATATCCAAAAGACTTGCCAGAAATTACCGAGTCTTCCATGTCATTGTTTGCAAGATCTTCATCATCATATAAGTCTTTCATCATCTCCATCAAGTTCGCATAGAACATCCTCGTCATCGAGAGATTGTTGTTTATTCTGACCTTCAATCACGATGATCGATTTCTGTCTCTCAGGTTGTGGTTGTTTGTCTTGATTTGACAAGGTTCCATGACCTCTATCAAGTTCATCTTCACTAACAACCATCATATAGACAAGTGGTTGTCTAGGTGGAATTTTAGGAATAGGTCTAAGGTCAGGTCGATCTCGAGGCAAATCTCTAAACATGTTCCTCTACTTTTTGCGATTCCTATTTATGCCTTCCGTCAACCGAAATAGATCTTCTTCATTAGATGAATACTCGTAGTAATAGTGACCACGAGGATTTGTACGAACTAGTTCGATGATAGGTTGGTCGTGAGCTTCATCCCCAGTGTGTGCCTCTTTTCTTTCCCGGTTCATGTTTGCGTGCAACCCTAGTGTCTCAAGCCTGGTTTTAAGGTCATCAAATTTGGTGTTGATGTTGCCAAACCCATTTTGCACTTGCTCCTTATAGCTGCTTTTGCTACTAAATGACAATCTAGTTGATTAACAGCCTGCATCTCCTAATCACCATCACGGAGATGGTTGCCTCCAACTAATCCACGATTCGCTATCAATTTGGATGTTGACCTTATTTGATACCACCTAATGCAGTGTATAGTGAAGATAAAACTAGAGTTCTCAAGCATTATAATTACAAACCTAAGTTGTAGAGAAATTTAGAGAAAATTCTCTGAAATTTTATAAAAATCTGAACAATAGTCTTTATTTTTATAAAATAAATTAGACATTCCTATTAACACTAGTTCTAAAATCCTTAATAAGAAATGATTTTTAATCAAAACTTATCTAATTAATAGAATACATCTAGCATTAGGATTTCTAAATAGTAAAATACTAATTAAATTAAAAGTTCTAAGCTAAGTAGAACACAAATAATTAAAATCTAAAATTAACTAGGAAAATAATTAAAACAAGAAAATAGTGACTTCAAGCTTCATATCATATGCTCTCTTTTTTAACTTCTTTTCAGGCTTGGCCTTGTCAAGTTTGAGAACCTTGTCAAACAAGAAAATAGTAACTCTTCAAATAATTGTTCTACATCAAGTTTGATGTTTTAGGATCAAGAATTAAGAAAGTATACTTGAGAACCTTGTGGAAAATCTCCTCCTGTGCTGATGAAAGAGGAGGTCTATGTATCTAAATTTTTATATTTTCGTATGCAGATCCTACATACATGATTAGAGCTATCCCAAGTAATGCATCAGACAACATTTATTGCAGTCTTCTTGCACAAAGTGCTGTTCATGGGGCCATGGCTGGGTACACAGGATTCACAGTTGGTCCAGTAAACAGCAGACATGCTTATATTCCCATTGCTGTAAGTACTTCCTCTTCTCAATCTTTGTTTATGACTAACATGACTTTCTATGAATACAGTTTCACTTGCTGGTTTACTTTGGTTTTAAAATATGAGACTTGGCTTCTATATTTATAATTTTCCAAATTTAAATGTCTCAAGTGTGAATCAATACATCAAGATTCAATAAACAGCCTTTATATATTATGCATTTAACCAGGAAAAGCTAGATTCTCATAGATTTGGCTGGATTAATAAAACTAACTGACCTGGTAAGTAAGGAGAAGGGGATTGAGAATTATGATGGCTAAATTCCTGTCATCATAAGATGGCCAATACAGGTTTTACTGGGATTGATTGTTTAATTATATGTCCCAAATGCTTGAATCTCAATGAAGGAGTAGCAACTTGAAAAATCATATAAGATGGGTAAGAATAAATTCAACTACTGCCTTGCAGCATGAATGCAAAACTAATTCAGGGTGCTCCTGCTGCTTGATGACAAATGAAATCTAGTATCTTTCCTGATCCGTCGTCACTCTTACTTCAGTTTGCACAAAAGCTTAATTTAGTTCTTTGCACAAGAGTGCACAAAAGCATAATTTAGTTTCTTTGCTCCATAGTGCAGACTCTGTTCTGGTTCCCATGTTGCCTCCCGCTGATACAGATGATGCTGAATATGACTAACTGTTTCTGGCCTTTTTTATTACTGTTTGATGTTGAGCTAACCTTACAGTGGCTCTGTAAATTTCCTGTTCCATTGTGTCTTCTGAATTCTCACTTCTATTGTCAATTATGTGACGATTCTATTTTGGCTGCAATATGCCAGAATGAATGATTTTAAGCGGTTATTGAACTCCAATGAACACAACAATTATTTTCAGTTAGTAGCAGGATAGGTCTTGGAGCCTGTGGAAACGTGTATAAATTCTTTGGTACTAGTACCTTCAATATTTCTATACTTTAGGTGACATTGTCTTCCCTAGTCCTTCCCTTGCACACACCCAATTTCAGTATGGAGGGATACACAAAGTGACGTGCTGTTAAAATTGGTATAGCTAATGCTATACAATTTTGTGATGCATGATAGATTCAACTTTTGTGATATTGCAGCGTGTGACAGAGGCACAAAATACAGTGAAGGTAACAGATAGGATGTGGGCCAGACTTCTTGCTTCAACAAATCAGCCTAGTTTCTTGAATTCCAACGAGATGCTGCCAATTTAAATTTACCAATGCCTTAGAACAATTAAAATATTTTTTGGTGGCTGCCATTTATGATAATTCTTAAGTTGTAGACAGCAGTTTAGATTGTATCTTTTAAGATAGAGTCTGCTATTTTAAGACACTATCTGTTTCTCAATGACTCAGCCATCATATTTACTAAATTCAAATGATGTCAACGTATATTTACAGTTAATGAATATTCTTTTATGCTTGCACCGTTTGTGTTGAGATTGTTTAGCAGATTGACTCTCGATGTGGAGTGAATTGATGATGATAAAACTTGCATTAGACTGGTTCGACAGTTTCGATGATTACATGCATGCCTGCCGTAATTGACAAGTGATTGATGGTGCACCTTTGATGAATTTTTTTTTGTTGTTGTAAATTCGAACTTGTTCCTCTCGTAAAGAGAAACCTTCGAGAGTCAGTGGTCCTTACTGTAATGCTCTAGCAGCCAAACTCCAAATTCAAAGACAGACAGCATTAACGAATCCAAGAAGAATGATATCATCTGGCTGAGAGAGGATGACGACAATAGGAAATGTATTATCTTTGGTTCTTTCATATATAAAGTTGCAAGTTGCTTGCTATGCCTATCTTATACAACTGGTTTTGTACCAGTTGCTCATGGTGGCACATTGTATATGGTCACACGCGAATTTAGTGAAGAAAACTCTGGCTGGTAGACCCAACAGGCCCCCTATTTGCAACTTGCTCATGGAGTCCTTCCTGTGAACGCCTTCATAAACATGACAGGAATTACCAATCACAACCTTGTTGCCATAATTAAGTTCTAAAACTTTGGCACCTCATAGGACACATGTATATGCATAAACCTGTATATAAAAAGGTGGGACCCTCGTTTTTACTGCAAGTTGACTTGAGGTTCAGTTTCTTTACTAGCTAATTGTCAAGACTGAGATTATTTTTTTTTTGTTGGTTTGTTAGTTTGGAGGGGGATTTCCACTTGCCATTTATATAAAACTCTTTTTGGAGAAGAGGTATGATTACTAATTGTATTGTGTCTGTGCAGCAGAAGATTAAAGGCGAGCGAACTCGAGCGATTCCTACGATCATCTTCCCCTGTAGTAGCTGCAGGTTTCAGTTCTTTAGTATACCCGACCTGGTTTATATTAATATCAAACGGCAACCACACAAAAACTATATTAATATCAAATATTTACTTAAATTCTGTCAGCAAGTTGCACAAAAACCTTTCAGGTGGTCTGGAGGAGTGCTTAGCGCAACTTTTTTGTCCACGTCTATGGTAATTTGGTACTTACTACGACTTGAGATGAGGGAAAATATCTGACTCTGTCACGTACAGGTATATTCCTCACTTTAAGACACCACTGTTTGGGTAGGTATCTTTCTCAATAGAAAAGAAAAAGACAACATCGCTTGAGAAAATATCCAAGTCAATTTATGAGATTAACATCAGGAATTTAGGCATAGAAGTCTTTCAGGTGATGGGGCGTTACTTAAAGATGATGGAATTATTAGAATTGACAATGTTGCGATTATTTTCACAGACCGAGTCACGGAACGAAAATCAAAATGGAAAGAGATAAAACACGGCAAGAGATTCCAGGAGTGTGTGGCACACCCATGCTTTAGATTTTTTGACAAAATTCTGTTCATTCATTCATGGTACTGCCAACATTTACATTTTAACACTCCGACATCACCCTAGTCAAACAATTATTTACACAAACAATACATTCAATCTGAGGGGATTCGATAGGTGGACGAGTTTTGATTCCAAGCCAACTATGGATTAGATTTTGTTTCTCTGATCATAAGCATGGCTGACGTGGTGAGCTTTTGTTCGTTTTAGGAAAGCCTTGCCAACATGGTTTCTTGGGTTAACGGTGACAGTTGCTCCTCATCTGAAACACCCTCCTCTACTTCTCCACTCCACTTTAAATTCCAATTTTCCGTTGACACATCAACAGATTCCGGCAGCACCTCTTCTCCCTTCGATCTTCTTCTCTTCCTGCCTGTGGCTGGCGGCGGGATGGATAGTCCAGCCTCCGAAGGAAAATTCAGGATTGCTTTCCTGCCTCTCATTTTGAATGCAGCACAGTCATAAGCTTTTGCAGCATCAGTATCACTGTCAAAAGTACCCAACCAAACCCGACTTCCCTTCCGGGTAGGGTCACGGATCTCTGCTGCAAACTTGCCCCATGGCCTTCTTCGGACCCCCCTGTAATGCCTTACTGTCTCTCCTTTATCTGCCATCTTTACAGGTTCAGGTGGTGGGTACTGATTACTTGAACCTGAAAACACCGGCTCAGGAGGTGTCAAGTCTATGATTTCAGGTTTTATTTCAAAGCTATAGGTTTCTTGGGTACTATGGTAACTTTGGTCGGATATTGGGGAGTTGGGTTCTGACCCAGAAAGGGAGCTCTCTAGTTTGACAGAGATACTGGCTATACTGGACTCAAGATTACTGATAAACTCGTCTGTGGAGATGAAGTCTCCAAGAAGATGTTGTCTTATGAGTTCTAATGTTGAGGATTCTTCCGGGGTTGCCATTTTTTAGAGACAGAAAAAATGAACCAAAAAAGTTGTTATATGGAATATGGGTGGCAATCAATTAGTTTTTATATATAGGGAGTGGATCCTAGTTGCTACTTTTGCATCGGAAAATCAACATCAAATGGGACTCCCTGAATTTATTAGATGCAGCAGGTTCACTGCATCGTGGTGCATTATAGCACACGGTTTTTACCCAAGTTTTGGAGCTGGATTCGGGTCATCTTATCCAAATCCTCATTAATGGGGACAAGTTGAGGGTAGGAGGGGGGGACTGAGGCTTGTTTCAAATTGGGCCGGGAGGAAAATATCATCTAGTTTTGGTCTTGTGCGAGTACCTGGTGTCTATTATGCACAACTTGTGCTTGGTGTCTATTATGCATGTTGTCTGTTGACATCTTGACTCGTTGAGGAGGGGGGCAGATTTAGCAACTAGGCTAAACGCATTGTATTTTCCTTTACTCATTTTTTTAATGACAAAGAAACATATAAAAATTTAAAAAATAAATTTTTAAAAGTGAATTAAAGAAAACAAACATGTCCTTCGTACTTAACGGAGTCAAGTAAATTTGTCGGTGAGCTAAATTTATGAAGCTACAAAAAAGCTGCTATGCTGCATTCATTGTGCAGAACCTGGTTTCATGAACGCAGAACTTGGTTCCTCACTTTCCCAGTCGGATAAATTTTTCTTTTTCAGTTAATACTTGCTTGTGCCAAGTATCATAAATGGCATGTTTCCCTTCTCAAAATACATAAACTCCCAAAACAATTAGCTATTACCTAGATGTTTAGACAACATTCACCTGAGCTTCCATATCTGCTCCAGAAATTCTCCTTGTCAGTCAAACCAATAAGAAAAATCTCCAGCATAAGAGTGTACAGAAAATGGCTGATCAATGTCAATAAATTCATGGAGAGGTTAGCGGTGAAGAATTCTTTTGTGAATGTAATTTTTCAGTGTGAGACACTTTCTTAAAACCTGACTAAGATGGTTAGTTTCAATCAACTAGCTGAAGATAATTCTAGCTTGAGATATTCTGATAGATCAGCCAAAAAAGTTTTAACTTTAGGGAAATATGTTAGAATTGGTTTTATAAAATACGTAAATGGGTCTATTACAGCCAAATTAAAAAACAAGATCTACTCATATTTAGAGTTAAGATCATTAGACTTTCTAACCAACATAAGTATTTTAACATTAAACATTAACATATTTTTAAAAATCAATTAAAAATAAATTAAAAATTATTTTAAAAAGCATTTAAATAGCAAAAGTTAAAGATTCGCACTAAAAATAGCTTTGAAGCTTGTAAGTTTATGAGTTTGGATTTAAGTTTGATTAATAAAAAAATATTTTACTATTAAATTATTGTTTGATCAACAATTTTTTTAGACTTTAAAATATCTTATTACATGAAACAATATGTTAATTATATAATAAGAACAACTATAATTACTACTAATTCACAAACTATAAATATTTATTAGTTATGAAGATTCATTAATTATGAGTATTTAATGTTTTGATTTTCGGTTTTATAAATAAGTGTTTTGTATAGGTGTAAAGGAGTCTAGATTTTTCTTGAATTTTTTCGTTCATTTATTGTTGATTTTTCTTAGATTTTTTTTTCTACTCATTCTTTTTTTTAAAAAAAAAAGCTTAGGTTCAATTTTTATAGAAAAATATTAAATATAATTTATTTGAATTTATTGAACATTATTTAATTAAAAGTATATCTAAACAAGAAAAAAAAACTGATAGAATTGTCAAGTAAAAGAGGGATTAATCCATCACAACAATAAAAAAATTTAGACTGAATATTTTCTAAAAATTATGCTTAACTAATTTTGATAAAGTTTAATTTTAATAATTGTCAAGTTTAGATTCAATCTAAAATTTGTATTCCATTGAATAAATAAGTGTTTTGAGGATTGCTTTTCCATCTTTTACAAGTGTAGCTTTTTGTAATTTTTTTTTTATTATAAACTAAATAAATGGACTTATCATTTTGTGATTTTTAGACAACAAAATACAAAATCCATTCCATTGAATAAATGCAATCAAAGAAGAAATGCAATCTTACAAAACTTATCATCTTCAACAAACGCAATCATAGTTGCGTATATGAACCCTACTAATTATATATAGCTATGTATAGAAACTTCCTAATTTCTACTTAATCCGCGACACTTTTGGCCATCAGATTTTTCCTAATTGAGTAAATAGCAAACCAACCATCCAAACGACATGTTGACCGTCAATCATTCAAACAACCATCAGCCTTGAATACCCAAATGAAGGATGTGGAGATAACGGTGACAATGGTGGCACATTAAATATCCCCATGACTTCACCATCCCAGAACCCCTTCCAACTTGACGGCGTTAATGGTTCCGTAGCCGCTGCTTTGACCTCAGTTTCCGGCGAAGAACTTTCCCTCTTCGCGACCTTATTAGTGATCACAGAACCAGTACTTTCCATACTACTCTCTATTTCTTCAATCTTTCTTTTCTTGCTTGAAGTTTCCAAGAATTGTTCAGGTTGCTGAGAATTAGACTTTCCAGCTTCAAGAGGGAAATTCAAGATTGCTTTACTTCCACGTAGCCTGAAAGCAGCACTGTCATAAGCTTTTGCGGCTTCAATGGCTGTATCAAATGTTCCAAGCCATACACGAGCTCCTTTTTTGTTAGGGTCACGGATCTCAGCTGCATATTTGCCCCATGGCCTACGCCTGACGCCCCTGTAATGCCTTTCTTGTTCACTTGAAGCATCTGCCTTGTTCACCACTGGCAGTACTACTTGTGGGGTCATGTTCAAGGTTGCTGGTCGAGGAATTGCGATGTTCTTGATCATGGATGGTTTTCTCTGGCTTAGAGTGCTTGGAGACTTTGGTGAGGCTTGAGGCTTGGATTCGATGCTAGATTGACTCTGCAGCTTGGGTTGTGGGTGCTCTGATTGATCAAAGGGATCGAATTCTGTTGATTCAGTCTTGATGTAGTCAGTAGTAATACAGGAGCTGGAAGTACTGCAAAGATCATCAAGATTGGTGATTAAGCTGTCCATGGAAGCAAAGTCAGTCAAGAGGTGCTCCCTAATGAGTTCCAAAGCTGAAGCTTCATCAAAAGATGCCATAATTGATAGAGGGGTTAATTTCTCTACTAATTTTCTTTTGTTTTCTGGGGTACTTATTGGAGGAGGATCGAAATTTAGGATCAGAAATAAAGAGTTGAAGCTGCAAAACTGGAAATTGAATTCAAAGAATGGGAGAGAAGTGAAGGTCTGATTTCCTTGAGAGTGGAAATGGAGTGAGAAGCGTATATATA
>Ga0325414_1001994_pt1 | contig 20290 bp, 8 predicted proteins | sample PopdelMetagenome_8_FD_206183 | JGI IMG/M metagenome (GOLD analysis project Ga0325414, IMG submission 206183) | Populus deltoides microbial communities from Bellville, Georgia, United States - Leaf-PdKOR-R3 | ecosystem: Host-associated > Plants > Phyllosphere > Phylloplane/Leaf | place: USA... | reverse complement strand
TTGATATTCCAACAATTCAAAGTTAAAAGACTGTATTAAATTTATTTTGACTACAAAGTTCTTAGATTTGAGAATTGATTCAAATTTGGTATTTTGTGATTAGGATTAATTATACATTAATTCAAATTAAAAACAATCTTAATTCAAATTTGCTTTGAATTTTAGATAATGCATGCCAAACCTTCCCACCTTCCCAATTTGATAACTAGATTTGACGGTTGTATTACCCTATCGAAGATCAAGTGTAGTGATTGACATTACAAACTAAAAGATTTGAAGTGTGATTCTCTTGTAAAGTAGATGGAGAAACATAATTTTATTTCATCTTTTCTAATTCAAAATTCAAATATTTCATAAACATAATCTTGATTTGAGTTAATTTTAAAAAACATCAGATTAAAATTAAATAATGTAATCCAAATAATGATTAGATTTAATTCTCTGGCTTGATTTATATATTTAAATGTTTTTCTTTAAACTCATTTTAAAAAAAACCTTTTGAAATTGTGCTAATTCGGACCAACTATATTAACAAATACTCTAAAATTTATGGGGAAAGTATTGTAGCTTTTTCCATGTGTTTTTTTTTGTTTTGTCATTTATTTTTGTTTATTTTTGTGTTTTGTCTTCTTTTTTTGTTTATTTTCCTTTTGTTTTTTGTTTTTCCTCACTTTTTTCCCCTTTTTTCCTCCATAATTTTTTGCGTTTTACATGTTTTTTTTTTTCCAAGATTGTCTTCTTCTTTTGTTTTTTGTTCTTTTATTCTTTTTTTGCGTTTTTTTAAATTATCTTTTCGATTTTTTTTAATATTGAACTGGTAGAGAATTTATTACTGTAATTTTTTTTCTTTATAACATCATGGATTACTACAATGTTTCCCTACACGGTTTTTTTTATGAAATTTTTTTTCCAAAATGATCTTTGTCGATTTTATTTTTTATATATTGAGCTGGTTGAAAATTTTGCTTCGTGGATTTTTTCTTTAAAACATCGTAAATTGTTACAATGTTTCCCCACATGATTTTTGTTTTGCTACAATGTTTCTCCACATGTTTTTTTTAAAATTATCTTTGTCGAATTTTTTTTTAATATTAAACTGGTTGAGAATTTAGTTTTAATTTTTCCCACATATTTTTTTTGTTTTTAATTTTATTTTCACGTTTAAAAAATTACAGAGCTGTGTTTCCTCACATGTTGATTAATTTTTTTTTTCATTTTGTTTTTTAATTCTTTTTTTGTTTTTTTTTATGCTAGAAAGGCTCAACCATGGAAGATCTGGAATCAGCCTTTAATAACCTGCTCATTTTAGAATCTGAAATAAAAAAGTTGGAAGCCAGCTTGCTGTGAGCTAGTTTCTAGAGAATGAAAACCCGTGGAAACTAAATCAAGTTACAAGGCTAATAAAGTGGCAACGAAATCTCTCAGCTTGGATGAAGTTACCACATCTATCGCAAGTAATTTTTTAAATGTGCTGGGAATTGATCATAGTCCATTTGGGTCTGAGTTCAGCAGTGAACCTGAGTCTCCTAGAGAGTGCTTGTTAAGACAGTTTAAGAAAGAAGCCATAGCTACTGGAAGCTTCATTATAGACTTGGATAGAAACAAAGAGCACGAAGAATCTGGCCTCATTGCTCAGGCTGGGTCTAGTAATGAGGAGCTTTCTGGGGATCTTGATTTGTCTTTGGTTATTCAGGGTTGCTGAACAGGAGCATCAGAGGGCAAGTCAATTGCTATGTAGAAGAAGGAAGGTGAAGGCACTTGAAGACTTGGAGACTGAAGCTTTAATTAGAAAATGGGGCTTAGACGAGGAGGTCTTTAATTGTTGAAATGATAAATGATATCACGCAAAGTATCAATAAGAACGTGATAATACAAAAACCAATCACTCTATTTTTTACTTGATATGAATAAACAGTGTTTCATGAATCATTGAAATATTTATATATCATTTCACACAGTGAGCTTCTTAGTATTGGATTCCATGTATTGGGGCTTCCTTTTGGAACAAATGGTTTGTATTATTAGATCAGTTAATTGAGCCATTTCTTTTCTCAAAAATTATCTTTTTTTTGTTCATGCTGAATTCTCTTATTTGCTTTTTGTAGATCTTGGTAAGGGTTGACGTTTAGGAGCGGGCCTATATTTCTTCTGCAAATGAAAGACATGCATTATTGCAAAGCTAATAAATATGACATTCATGTGAAAAAGGTAAATTGAATACAGGTTTGCCCTTTAAAGGGTGACAATGGTCGTCATCTGGTGTTTTACTACACCAACAAGGGAATTCATATTCATCTCAGTCAGTTTGTAATAAATCAGACTCTTGTAGAATCTATATGATGATCATTTGCTACCCAAAAGTCCTAGAATTCAAGATGCTACATGTCAGGCTTTTCTTGATGCAATTTACAAGTGACACATTACGTCTTAAGGATATGTTCTATACATTAAGTGGACATGAGTAGGTTTTCTACTTGGTCTCAAATGGTCTTGGATTTGCCCAATGACAGTCTTCATAAAGACAATATGAGGGTGTTACGAGGAATGGTTAAGGCATATATGTCCACCATTACCGAGCAGACACTTGGATATGAGTTGGGTGTTTCACACATCTAAACCCTGACCAATAGTTATAGAAAAGACCATCAATCCCCCACCTAACCTGGAAGCTTGTGTGTGCTCTCAAGAAAAGATTAAAGCAAGTGATGCCTTAATCTATATTCAATATACAAATGCATACGCAATATAAAAAATCAAAGCATAAAAAGTATGCATGCTGATAATAAAAATATACAAACCAATAAGCAATAAATAATTTAAAGCGTAAAAGGATGCATGTTAAAAAAGTACACACTAACAAATATAAAACACATCAATTAGACAAACAATAAAGCTTAGTTAGCAAAGTCCTTAGTGGAGTCACCATTCTGTCACACGTGTGCAACGTCGCGACGAACATCCTCCCAGACCAGGATCTTTGTGGTTATGGGTGAAAAGAACAAGGAATTCTTAATCTTTATCAGTAAAAAAAAGGATAGAGTTACTACCTAGTATTTTGGTCACTAGGAAATCTAATTGGTTTCAGAGTCTGGTTAAGAGGGCTGGTTGTGTTTAGGAAGGACACCTAGTACACATTACCTAAGGTAAGATGCATTGTATAATTGTCTAATATAAACTAAGGTATTGTTGTGTTTTCTAATCATTGATTCGTTTAAGGTTTAAGATAAGTCCTCTTTGATAAAGAAGTTCTTATCTTATCAGGTTAAAACCTAATCATTCAAAAGTCAAAACATGAAAATAAAAGAAAGTGTATTGGTTTCACCCCTAGTACATCTTACCTAAGGTAGGATGCATTGTTTACCTGTGTAATATAAAATAAGTGTAAACACCCAACAATAGAAAAAGAGCTAAGCCAAAATGATTTCCCTGTTGCTACCAATTTTTGGATCGACAGTGGCACAGTTTGCTACCGATTTCTAGATCGGCAGCGGCACAGTACTTGGCTACTAATTTATGGATTGGCAGCGACACAATACTTGGCCGCCGATTTCTAGATCGCTAGCGATAATTTTTGGCAGCCAATTTCTAGATCGGCAACGGCACAGTCTTTGCTACCTATTTCTGAATTGGCAGCGACACGGTTTTTGGTTGCCGATTTCTGAATCACAGTGGCACAGTTTTGGTTTCTGATTTCTGGATTGGCAGCGGAACAATTTTTGCTGCCAATTTCGGAATCGACAACGATGCAGTTTTTGGCTGCCGATTTTTGAATCAGTAGCGACGTAGTTTTTGGCTGTCGATCTCTCAATCAGCAGCGACACAGTTTTTATTATCGACTTCTGAATCAGCAACGACATTATAAAACCTAACAAAAATTAGTGTTGTACTGGCCTATCCTAGAGGAAAATTGGAATAGGAACTAACCTAGGATAACTCAAAAGAGGGATATGAACTAAAGATATCTAGCACCCAAACACCCCCCTCCCATTTAAGAGGGGGTATAAATGCAAGGAGAGAGGTAAGGTGACCTTTCCTCTTCCTAAAATGAACGATCAACAGCCCTAGGCAGTAGGCCCTCTCCCTTTTTCCCAAAGTAAAACCGGCTAGTTGCATGCAGCAGACCCTCTCCCTCTTCCCAAAGAAAAGGCTGAAACCGACCAGCTACGTACAGATCTCGTAGGGTGCTGCGTGAGAAGAGAGCTAGAGGGAAGGAAAAGTGATCGAAAACATGGTGGAAGCTGGAGCCTAAACCTTCCTCCAGAATCGGCAGCAGCCATGACTGCAGCACACACATCTCTCTTCCAAGCAGAAAATCGAACCCAATCAGCCTGCAAGCCACTTTCCCTTAGCATGGAGTGAGAAGTGAGTAAGGAGAAGTAGACAAAAACAAAAACCTAGGAGAAAGAGGAGCCTAGAGGTCGGCTGGACAACAAGAGAGGGAAGGAAGAAAACCAAAAAGAAGAGGGAGAGCAGGCCACTACAACCTGCATTGAACTTGTTAAATTCATTAGGTATGAACCATACTACTCCTCCACTTGTTCTTCGGGCCTTATGATTGAAAGGGAGAAGAAAACCTAAAGTAAATAGCCTAAGATTCTCATACCAACTATTAAGGAAAATTAGACAAGAATGAGAGATGCAAAATGGGGCTGAACGGGGAACCTAATTCCAAAACATTTAATAGAGGAAATGTACAATTTTGAATGCAAAAACTTAGAGAGGTGGTCGGCCATGATGAGGGCTTAATAGAACATAAATTAAAGGGATAAAATGCAAAGATGATGATATTGTTAAAGTTGCTTAATTATGTGAAACCAAAACAGAATTATAAATGTGTTAATGTCATGAATTCTGCATATGTGATTGAAGAACTTGTATGAAAATGTGCTGGTCGATGTTAAGTGCAAAAAAAAGTGTGTTTGTAACCTTAAAAGCATGCTACAGCTGAAACAAACATCTAATGACAAAGTATGTACTGGAATTGAATTTGCATGTGTGTTCATGCTAAAATTATATGATTCTGCTAGATCCAAAGAACGAATTGTGGTGTTGGCAGTGAATTAGTTTTCACTACCAAATTGTGTTATCGGCAGCGAATCAATTTCGCTGCTGAATTGTGTTGTCTGCAGCAAATTAGTTTTTGCTGCCGAATGGTGGTGTCTATAACAAATCAGGTTTTGCTACCGAATGGTGTTGCTTGCAGCGAATCAACATTCGCTACTGAAATGGTGTTGTCTGCAGCGAATCAACATTCGTTGCTCAAATTGTGTAGTTTATAGTGAATTCGTATTCGCTACTGAAATTGTGTTGTTCACAGCAAATCAACATTCACTTCCAAAATTGTGTTGTCTATAGCGAATTAGCTTTCGCTGTCAAAATTATGTGGTCTACAGCGAGTCAGTGTTCTACCAAAATTTATGTTGTCTGCAGCGAACTAGTGTTGTTCGCAGTGAATCAGTTTTTGCTTCCGAATTACAGTGAGACAGTTCGCTGCCGAATGAGGGTGTTAGCAATGAATCTGTTTTCGCTGTCAAATTGCATTGTCCACAACGAATTAGTTTTTGCTGCCGAATTGCAGCAAGTAAGTTTTTGCTGCCGAAATCGTGTTGTCTGCAACGAATCAGTTTCGCTATCAAATTAGGGTGACACCAGCGATTCAGTCGTTGATGATTCTGCATTCACCAAATCTGCCACTGATGAATTTGCGTCACTAGTTTTCGTTGACAAATTCTGCAATAGTTTTACATGTCTAAATTAGGCCAATGGTTAAAATAAGTGCACTGTGTGATCATGATATACAAAACACTGGAATATGAACTTGTATATATATTTAAAGTGTGCATGGTGACTAGTTGGGTGATTATTGAATACGAATGTACTGATTTGTAACCATTGATGTCTTAGGAGGTGCGACCAAGATTGTACCTTCGTCAGAACAAGAATAACCCGCAGGTGGAACAGGTAGGTGGTTTCCACCTTTTTCTCATATGATGTTTATGTTTTGAAATGATTTACATATGATGATATATTATTAAATCCTTGTTAAATGATGAAACGACGATGAAGTGTTTGATTGAATTTTTAATGATTGTCGAAACAATTATGAAATGTCGATCGAGTTCTTAATGAATGTTGAAACGATGATGAAAATGTTAATGTTTTGAAATAACCTGTTTGAGGTGATATATTATTGCGTTGTGATGAATATTAAACCGACTATAAGATTTTGATTTGGTTGTTATGAATTTAGGCTGCTGATGAATGGTTGTATGAGTATTACGAAGGATCTACTATTGTATTTTATTGAATGTAATTGTGATGAATGGTTGTATAAGTATTACGAAGGATTTATCATTGTATTATATTGAATGTAATTGTGACGAATGGTTGTATGAGTATTATGAAGGATCTACTGTTGTATTTTATTGAATGTAATTATGATGAATAGTTGTATAAGTATTACAAAGGATTTACCGTTTTATTATATTGAATGTAATTTTGACGAATGGTTGTATGAGTATTACGAAGGATCTACTGTTGAATTATATTGAATGTAATTGTCACGAATGGTTGTGTGAGTATTACGAAAGTCTACCATTGTATTTTATTGAATGTTAATTGTCACGAATGGTTGTGTTAATATTATGAAAGATCTACCGTTGTATTATAGTGAATGTAATTGTGACAAATGGTTGTATGAGTATTACGAAGGATCTACTGTTGGATTATACTGAATGTTAATTGTCACGAATGGTTGTGTGAGTATTACGAAAGATCTACTATTGTATTATACTGAATGTTAATTATCACAAATGGTTGTGTGAGTATTAAGAGGGATCTATTGTTGTATTGTATTGAACATTAACTGTCATGAATGGTTGGATAAGTAATATGAAGGGTCTACTATTGTGTTATGCTGAATGCTAAACTATTATAGAATGTTTGCTTGTGTATTACAAATGATCTATTATTTTGTTTACTGAATGTTAAACTATTACGGAACGTCTGTACGAGTATTCAAACATTAACTGTCATGAATGGTTGGATAAGTAGTATGAAGGGTCTACTATTGTGTTATGCTGAATGCTAAACTGTTATAGAATGTTTGCTTGTGTATTACAAATGATCTATTATTTTGTTTACTGAATGTTAAACTATTACGGAACGTCTGTACGAGTATTACAAAGGGTCTACTATTATGTTATAGTGAATGTCAAATTGTTATGAATCATTTGAATGAGCATTTCAAAGGATATTATCATGTTATAGTGATTTCATAAACCGCCTCTAGAACATTTGATTGGTTAATGATTAGCTTCGGCTAATGGCATCCTAAGTGGATAACCGCAATGAATAAATTATTAGTTTCGACTAATGGCATCCTAAGTGGATGACTGAGATGAATAAATGATTAGTTTTGCCTAATGGCATTCTAAGTGGATGATCACGATGAATAAATGATTAGATTTGGCTAATAGTGTCCTAAGTGGATAGCCGGATTTGAGAGTTATGAGTTAGTTTCAAGAATTTATGCATTCATGTATACTATGTTTTGTACATACCAAGTATATGAAAGAACTACGATTATTGTGCTTTAAGGAGATGATAATGTTAGTTCAATTAACGGTATTTGAGATGAATGATCGGGTTTGAGTATTGTAATTAGCCTCTATAATTGACGAATTATTAATGATGATATTTACATAAGTAATAAGAAATGAAAGAATTATGTTTTTTTAGTCTATGAATGAAATGTAATGTTAATGTTACTTTATTATGTTTTTAAATTGCCTATAGTGCTTGAAATTATCTTGTGCTATAATAGGAACATCATATCAACATGATGCATAAGGAAATCTCTTTCGCTGCACACACATCTTGAAAAGAACTATATATTCGTATGTTATGGGTGATATGAGTTCTGTATGAATAGACGTGTTAATCGCTTAACTAGTCGTTCGACTCCTTTTGTAGAGACTTGTAATTAAAAAAAATTGAAATGGAACACGAATGTGAATATGAGATCATGTTGATATGATGTGTATGAATATACGTATGTGGTATTCATCTTATGATGATGTCATGTTATGAAATTACATGAGGTTAGGATAACGAAAGTACTAGTTATTTAACTTGTTGTCGGCACTCTTGTATGAACTCGTGATGATAACGCGACTGGAACAAAATTGTGAATTTATGAGTATGTCAATATGATGTAATGTAAACCTACGAGTATGAAAATATAATATTTTGGACAGGTGTATTGAGAATCTATTTTGTGAGAATGTTGATTTATGTTATCCTACGTGAATTGTGCCTTGTTAATGAATATAATGCAATTATAAATACTCAAACCCGGTAAAAAAAAAGTCCATCAATTTTGGCCTTAAAAAAGCCAGGTCTGATCGTTGTGTTTTCTGATCGTTGGTCTGTCTAAGATTTAAGAAAAGTCCCCGATAAGGAGGTCATTATCTTATCAGATTAAAACCTAACCATTCAAAAGTCAAAATGTGAAAAATAAAAGATAGTGTTTTTTTTTTATTTAAAATCGAAAGTACATCTTACGTATAAGTTCATAGTCCCGTATAGTAAAAGAAACAAAATAGATTTTTGGTATTTTTTTGAAATGCAGGCCAAGTTCTCATAGCTTTAATAAATTAGTTATTAAATCCAATATACATGCAAAATATAAATATCATTTTTTTAATGATTTTTAGTATGCTAAATTATGCAAATATAATTTTGGCTATATGCAATTTGAAATAAAATTGTATTTTTTAAATTATTATTTATGTTTTTTTTTAAGAAAGATTTTGTTGTTTTCTTGTGGAAGAGAGGCGATTTATTTAATATATATAAAAAAAAAGCACCTCACATGTAGGTCCCAATTTCAATTATTAAATATGAAGGGTAAAAAAAAGTGGGGATCTCAAAATTAATTGTAAAATGATCTTCTGAAGATTTAAAAATTTAACTAAAGCCACGTTTGGCAAAACTCAATAATGTGTTTTAAATTAAACAAGATACCAATTAAAAAAACTAATCATTTATCAATCAAACTTAACTCAATTGCAAGCAAACATGAAATTCAAACATAATCCTTGATGTTGCAACATGCAGGGCGTCGAATGACGGAGCTATCTCTTGAAATCGAAGGTTGTTTTGGGTTTAGTCATAAAGTTATGATTAGAAGGAGTTGCTACCTAGTATCATGGTCACTAGGAAACCTATGGTCTACGAGAGTCTAGGTAAGGGAACTAGTTATGCAAGGGGAAGACACACCAACCCCAATGCATCCTATCTAAGATAAACTACATTGTTGATTAATTTTTATCCCAAGTTGTATTTCTATTTGTTGGTATCATCTATGATTCAAGGCATATCTCCTTTCTTGAGGAAGTCTCTATCTTATCAGTTTAAATCCTAATCGTTCAAAAACCTAAATTTAGCATCGCGTTTATTTCTTATTTTTGTATCATTAATTCCTAAGGGTATAATTAAACAAATTATACCTCCAAATATTAATTAAACAAATTAATTGTTCTAAGAATTTTGACATTTTGGTCAAACCCTAATTAATAATCATAAACTGGTTACGATATCTATTTTGTATTTTTAAAACATGATGAAAACATGATTTTATCTTTTGAGAAGATATGCATGAAAAACCCTTAGAATTTTCCAACATGCACGAAAACAACATATTTTTTTTGTGTTTTTGAAATGAGAAAAAAAATTATTTTGGATTTTGTTTTGAAATTTCAGAGAAAATCGATTTTGTTTAATAACAGATCCGTATCTTATAGTGTAATTTTATAGTCCGATATTAAATGAAGTTCTAAAAAAACTATTTTTGAGTTTTTCATAAATAAAGGAAATTTTGTTTTTGAATTTTTGAAAATTAAGTATTTTTAATATCAGGTTTGTATCTTACGGTGTAAGTCTGTTTGATATTAAGCAAGAACATGCAAGGGACCCATTTCAAAATGGTCCTTGAATTTTTCAAAATTATTTTAAAAATTTTTAAGGATCAATTTGGCTAGACACGCAAATAAAGACAATTAAAGCTAAAGGGAAAAGGCTTAGGGCATGTTTGTCAAACACGTCTTTAGCCTAAAGTCAAAGGCATTAAAAATGCCTTTAAGGCCATGTTTGGCAAAAAAGGCTTTAACAAGGTCTTATTTCTTAAGAAAAAATAAGTCATCCCAAACATGCTTGTATGTCTAGATTGGGTTTGGCCCAACCATATGGGCTGGGCCTGTTGGGCTTAAGGTCCAAGCCCACAAGTATGGGTTTGGCTCAAGCCCAACCCAACTTGTTTTATTGGCCCAATAAACGGCCAAATAAGCCTATTTTTTATACGGGTTAAGCTTGGTCCAACCCATCTTTTGCCACCACTAGGCCGACCCAGTGGTGGTTTTCTCTTTACATGCCAATAATGTGAATTAATCTTCACGTTACTAGCATGTATCACATGCAAGTGAAGAATTAAGAGAAGAAGAGGAAGCTTACTTAGTCATGAGAAGGGTACTAGTGGTGGTGGTCTTGCTGGCATCTCACAACAGAGGTTCTTGGGAGTGGTGAATCGTGGTGGTGCTATCTAGAGAATAGGGGGTTGTTGGTTGCTAAACAATGTTCCAATAGGGTAGAAGGGGTGTTTTTCTTCACTTTGTTTTTTTTTTTTCATAGCTACCATAGAGTTGGTATTTATAGGGGGCGAGGGACATCATGTGGAGATGCATCATAGCCATTCATCCCTCTCAAACCTTCTTAGCCCTTAATGCAAAAAACTAGAACCCAAAGAACTGTTGGGAAGGCTGATTCTACAGAGGTTTTTGGACTAGCTTTGCAGAAATATAAAAGAAGGGGCAGGACTAAAATAAGGTTAATGGGATCCTCATTCATAGAAAGATCAGGAAGACGAAGCTGTTTTTGGTAATTAGGATTACATTAGAGAGGAAAAATGGCACCTAAAACCCCTCTCTAAGCAAATTGTCTATGCTTGTTTTAGGTACAAGACAATGAACAATATCCTTCAAAACGACATCGTTTCTCTCCTTTTTTTTTTAGTGTTTTATACAAAACGTGCCATTACATTTAAATGAAATGGCATTGTTTTAGCTCTTTAGGTTTAAATTAGGTTTAAAACTCCTCTTTCAATTTCAGCCCTCAACCTTTTGATTTATTCAATTAGGTTCTTAGTTCAATTTTGATTATAAGAATCAATGCAATTTCACCCTTTTCAAGTTTCAAAAGCAACCCCTGATTTCAACGCATTTTTTATCTTGGTCCTTGGTCTTGGATATTTCTAATTTTTTCCTCAATTGACTTTCAAACTTCTAATTTCTTCAATTTCACCCCTGATTACAACTGAATTTGGCTCCTGAATTCGTGTACCTTTTGCAAAAAGGTAATTGGTTTTGAATTTCTTCAATTTAACCCTTAATAGACCCCTAAACTTTTATTTTCTTTCAAATTTGTCCCTGATTTCACCCAATTGCGTTTCGAAAAATTAAATTTGGTCATTTAAAATTCAATCTTCTTAATTAAGCTCAAATCAAGCTTTCAAACTTAATTTTCACCAATTAAGTCTCTAATAAAATTAGTTTGACCTATGAAAAATATAATTAAGTTCTTGCACCTAATTAAATCTTTTAATTTGACCTAAATTAATTCTTAAACTTAATGAAACCTTTAATTAGGCCTATGATTAAATCAAATTGACTTATTAATAATCTAATTAAGTTCTTGCACCTATTTAAATCTGTTACTTTGACCCAAATTATAAATCCCGAGATAATCAAGGCTGAATTAAATTAAAGAAAATAAACTAAATTAAAAAGAAGTGGGGGAAACAACTATATTTAAAGAAAATGGGGCCTCAATGCAAATAAAAATAATTATAGACTATAAATACTACTCTATAATTATCGTGAAGAAAAACAAATCTGCAACTATCGTGAAGAAAGAAGAGAGGGAGTTTTGGTATCTATTTTTACAAATCAAGAGAGAAACACCAAATTTCAAGAACCCATCCAAGATTAAGGGTTATAGGTAAAAATAAACACGGGTAGGCAAGGGATTAACAAGAAAAATTGAACAAGAAGAGGGGAGGGGAGGGTCGGCTGTCATTAGAAAGAAAAGGAGGGATCGAGACCTTGATTCGTATCGGGTAAGATATTCTAAACAAGGTCTTATGAGTTGTTTTAAAGTTGATTATGAATTGATGTTTGGATGTTAAATTATAGAATTGAGTTCTATAACTCCAGATATAGTTAAAAATCTAAGGAGAGGTCAGACAGTAACAGTTCAAAAATGAGACAGTAATAGTTAGATAGTAATAGTCCAAGTGTTTGTTGAATAATAATTTTGACTATCTTAGAGGCAAAATTAGGTTCTCCTTAAATCATATAACTTGTAGCCTTATATCTTAGCTTTCCAATGACACTAATTTCGCTTGAATCGGAGTTCTATAACTCCAAATATAGTTAAAAATCTAAGAAGAGGTCAGATAGTAACAGTTCAAAAACGAGACAGTAACAGTTGGACAGTAACAATCCAAGTGTTTATTAATGAGCGATTTTGACTATTTTAGAGGCAGAATTGGATTCTCCTTAAATCATAGAACTTGTAGCCTCATGTCTTAGCTTTCCAACGACACTAATTTCGGTTGAATCGAAGTTATATAACTCCAGATATAGTTAAAAATCTGAGGAGAGGTCAGACAGTAATAGTTCAAAAATGAGACAGTACCAGTTGGACAGTAACAGTCCAAGTGTTTGTTGATGAGTGATTTTGACTATCTTAGAGGCAGAACTGGGTTCTCCTTAAATTATAGAACTTGTAGCCTAATGTCTTAGCTTTCCAACGACACTAATTTCACTTGAATCGGAGTTCTATAACTCTAGATATAGTTAAAAAAATCTGAGAAGAGATCAGATAATAACAGTTCAAAAACGAGACAGTAACAATTGGACAGTGATAGTCCAAATATAAAGAAAGGAATGATAACTAGGATTGGACAAAGAACGACAATAATAATGAGTGAAATGAGAAAAACATAAAGTACTAAGAAATGACTGAAAGAAAGACTTATTGATTGTTGATATGGTTATTATAAAACATATTCTTGAGTCAGGAAAATTTATAAGATAAACCTGTGATTTGCAAGAGGGACCACAGGCGTGGTGCAACAGCAGCAACAGGGAAGCACAAGTAGAGCTTCTATTGCAGGTAGGTGAATCACACCTTTACCTTCTAGGTAAATTCCATGTTTTAATATATATTACTGATGTGAAATGTGAATTATTGAATGTATGTGTACTCAAGGGGAAAGGTTGTTGTGTGAATTGCTAAGTGATGAAATTATCACTAACAAATGAAATATGAGAAGTGTGATTTGAGGCGTAAACTAGCATACATTTAGTGTATGTTAGGATCCCGGGTAAGGGGATCGCCATGTTTGGACTAACATATATTTAGTATATGTTAGGATCCCGGGTAAGAGGATCACCATGTTTTGGCTAGCATATATTTAGTATATGTTAGGATCCCGGGTATGGTTATTGGCTAGCATACTTTAGTATATGTTAGGATCCTGGGTAAGGGGATCACCTTGCATCGACTCCTATGGGATGATGATCATGATACCAGTGAAAGGGGTATCGGTAATGGGTTAAACGAAGATAATCATGTTTGATCTTATATAGTCTGGAATGGAGATTAATAGTGAAAGAGGGAACAATTATTAATAGTTTGAATAAGGGAGAGATTCTAATGAAAACCAGAAAGGAGATGTGAACAAAATATGAATGCATGTTACCCTGTTGAAATTGTTTGATATTCGTGTTGTTATTTTTTTATGTGATAGTCACCCTTCAATACAATGTATTTTGTTTCAGGAACATAACATGCACGACAGAAGTAGATCTTAGCTTATGTTCCCTTCTTGTAATTTAGGTTATAGGGGGTATACCCTTATATTTTGTAAACATGAAAATGTTTGTATAACTTAATTTGTATAATTAATGTTTAAACCTGAATAAATGAACTTAATCTCTGTAGTTCATGTAACCATTTTTCATGTCTAAGTATTTACTTTTTATTCATCCATAATGATATTTTGCTATATAATGTATATCATGAATATCGTGGGTAATAAGTGTGAGAATATTGTGGAAATTGAAACCCAAGATGATTGGGTCGGGATTAAGTTATGAAATGCGAGTTATTAGAAGTGTAAACATGTTACATGTCGATAACTTGGGACCTTCCGGTATAGAGGGGACTCCGTCGATATTTCGGTAAATTTTAATATGAAAACCATGAATATATATATAAGGGAAGAAAAAAAATTTACTCTGTTTTCAGTTGACATGAGAGTGTTGTTTTTATCCCGGAATGGGGGATGTTACACAAATTAATTCTTAATGGGGTACAATTGAGCTTCCAATTTTGTCTAAAACTCCAGCTTGGTTCCTCCATACATTTGAAACCATTCTCAGTCTGCTTTTGCCCAGTTGTTAATCTTTTTTATTTTATTTTTCATAATTTTAAAAGAAAACTATCATTTTAGAAAAAAATCTAAAAATTGGACTACGACACATGAATCAAAATCAAAACTCATATCAACATAAATTTGAACACAATCCCCAAATCTAGCATGTAATGTTCAAATAACAACCAACCTTAAAAATAAAACCCACAATCAACACAAATTATCAAGTCATTTCAAGATAAAAAACACACATCAAACCAAATTAATAATGTTCAAACAGTTCAAAAATTATACACAATAATAAACAATTTTGTCCCAAACTTCACAATATTTTAGCAATTTGTCTAAAAATCTCTTTTGTGAGTGACGATTCATTGTTATAAAGATGGGTCTAGGGTTTGCTAGTGTGTAGGAGAGAATGTGAGGTATAATGCTTCTTCTTCTTCTTCTTCTTTTGGGCTAATGCTCTCCTTTCTTCTTTGTGTGTGAGATTCCCACATTATTTATAGCAAAATATTTTTTTCTTTTTCCTCCTAATTGTTTGGTCCTCAAGCAAACTTGGTGATCAAGCAATCCAAAATCAATTTAGTCCTTTATTTTCTTATTTTCTTTTTTTTTTTCACTTTTGGTCCCCTGTCTAAAGTTTTTTTTGTTTTTGATTTTTTTGAAAAAGGCAACATTAATATCGACTCGATGAGAAAAATAAATCAATGATTTTGAAATGAGCGCATTAAAAACTGAACGTGTTGAAAGTAGATTTTTAATTCTTTTGAAAAGATGTTGAAAAGGATAAAAACGATGCAAATACATCAAAAATATAGTTTTTGTGTTTTCTGTTGTTTTTTTTTCTATTTTTGGATTAAAAAAGTAAGAAAAAGGGTAAAAAATCAGGTTATGACAACAATCATTAATTGCTACTTACTCTAAATAAACTTAGTGCTCCAAGGGTGGTTTCTTTGAAAATATCCCTAACTCCTATAATAGTAGCACCCTCGGTTTAAATATGGGCAGTCCCACAATCCTTGCTCTCCTTTAAAAATATAGCACCATTTTGGTGATGCAAAACAGTCCCCCTAATGTTTCTATCCATATTGGACACACTATGGATAGATAATCATCTTTTGCTCTGAAGCTCCTCTAATAGAACTACCATTAGGGTTTGATTGCCATCCAATTGACCCTACATCAGGACTCTAAATAGATTCAAATGTCGTTCCTCCCCCTTTTCTAGACTGACTAAACTATCCCTTGCTCTTCTTTGAAAAAAAGGGTCTACCCAAAGGGTAATCTACATCCTTTAATTTTCAAAACCTAAACTGACCCTGCTGGCCCTCTCTCATACATTCCTCTAAGGTCTCTTCCGCCTCAATAAGTTCTCTAGTTGTATCAAACTTAAAAGTAATTAGCCCTTGCCTCAATTCCTATTATGATCCATCTCGCAAGCTTTCAATCATGTGTTACTTAGTTGGTACATAATGTGAAGCAAACATGGAGAGAATGGAACCTCCTCTCATAATCAAGCACCAACAAGTCTTTTTGTATCAAGGCCAGAAACTTCCACTCTTTTCACTCCACAATGATATGATGAGTAAAACTAATTTTCAAACCATATTCTAAATTCAGTCCATGTCTATGTTCCTACAGGTCTCCTAGATCGCACTGTATTCCACCAAGATCATGCCCTATCCAATAGTAGATGTGTAACACAGTTCATCACACCCGAACTGATACAAACAAAGTTAGGTATAGATTTGGCTTTAAAATATCTACTGACAAGTTTTGCGAGATTACTCATATCTCTTAAAGTGTACATCAGAACAAGCTGAAATTCTACAAGAAAATACTAAACATATGAAACTATATTTTGGAAAATTTTCAGGTCAAATGGAAAAACATTATTTCAAATGGTCAAAGTTACTAGCAAATCTTGTCAAATATGCTAAAATAGACCTTTGTGTACTGTTTGGGACATATCTGGAGCTATAAGTTGAATGCTGTTGTGATTCAAGTTGGGCTAGGAACTAGACATCTTAAGATTCTCAACCATATATGGTAGGCCTGGTAATACATCCAGACGAGAGAGAATGACGTGTTTGAAGTCTTGACTCAAAATCTGCCAAGAATGTGCGAAAATTGGAGATTCAAGTTGCATGGAGGAATTTTGGTATGAAGTCTTTGTTTTTATTATCTTGTTTTATTTATTTATTTAATATTGAATAATTATTTTTTTTAATTTGGTTTTGTTATGGCCCATTAGACATTGTTTAAGGGTTTATTTTATTATTGGACTTATGTTAGTTGATTACTAGTTTAGACCCATTAGCTTGCAACCTAAAAGGGATCCATTACGATTAGTTAGAGGAGACTATATTATATTTTTTTTAGCTGTAAATTTAGCAGCAAGTTTAAGAATAAATGTGAGTTTTTTTTTTGTTTGTTTGTGGAAATACAACCTTTCTTTATAGGGATAAATATCGTACACTGACTTATCGGAAATTAACTAGTTTCGTAGCATCATTTGCGTACTTAGGGTTTTTAGATACAAGATTATCTCTGGGTCCAAATATTTTTCCAATACCTTTGGTTCTTAGATATAAAGTTACTTTTATGTCAAGATTTTATCAAACTGGATTTTCAACTTTTCGGGTTGTTATCTACTTTGTTGGAGGTTACTTGACCATGTGATCAAGAGGTTTGCATTAGTTGGTATCAGAGTTAGGCTCTAAAAATCAGGTTATATTCTTTATTTTCTTCTTCTTAGTTTTGGCTTCCTTTGGTTTTGTTGTCTTTGATTTAGTTTTTTATTATTAAAGCTTAGTAGTTTGCGTTTAGGGTTTCTTAAAAAAACATTTGTTGCTATCTCAAAATATATTAGTAGCATACGGAGTCAAAAATATAATTATTTAAATTCTATAGAAAAAGTATATTTTTTTGTAAAAAATCTCATTTTTACCCATGTATTTTTTTATTTTAAAATAATATGTCTTTTTTATTAGCAACATGGTTTTAAAAAAAAAGTTAATTAAAATAAATATTAATAAAAAAATTTCAATAAATTAAATTAAGGAGAAAAAAATATATTTCTTTAATAAAAAAACCCCTTTCTTTATTCATATAATTTGTTTGTTCCAACAAATATATTTTAATATCATTGGTTTTTAAATAAAAACATACTATAATTTGAAAAAAAACAAGTTTTAATAAAAAAATCATGACTTGATAATTTTCAAAAAAATGTATAAAAAAATAATAATTAATTTAATAAAATTATATAAAAAATAACAATGAAAAAATATGAAAATATTTATATTTTATTTTTATCGAATATTCATAAATAAAATTTAAAAAGTCTAGAACTTAAATTCATTCATAATTATTAATATTACTATAAAAACTACAATCTTATTAATAATGTTAGGATTTCATAATCTAGGAATTTCCTCCACAAACCTTTTCTTTGATGAAGGTTCTAAAAGCATATGATATTTTTCAAGCTTCCAATGACGGTCCAGTTAAATATTGGTTGGCCACCGGCACGACATTGAAAAAGACAAAAGGAAAAAAAAACCCACATTATTGGGAGTAGAACCCACAATTAAACTAAAATTATACCTGCCAACGTGGATTATCGTAACGGTTAACACCACCAATTTATTTTTTTATGGAAGACCACAGCTTGTACGGTCATGATTGTTTGATTAGCCGGCATGACGCTTGTTTCTGGGTATTAAAAAACACAATTCCTCTCTACAAAAACATATGATTTAGACTGTTTGCCTCGTAATTTTCAGACCCTACCTGGTTCAAGATCAGGATTTTAGATTATGATTAAGTTTTCGGGTTATTTAGATCAATTTTATTTTTTTTAAAATTAAAATGATATTATTTTAGTAAAAATAATAAAAATTAACGGGTTGCAATTGAGTTTTTGATCGGGTTTTGTCGGGTCAACTGGGTCGTCGGGTCATACCGAGTTTTTTCTTCAACCCAATCCGGTTCCAGTCCCAGATTAACCGGGTTCCCGGTTGACCTACCAGACTGAACCAGATTTTAAAACTATAAATTGTATAGTTTGATGAATTTGTCTAACTATCATATGATTTGTTTGTAACTAATTCCAAGCGGCATGGATCCAAGCTATCCTCTCCTTTTAAAAAAGGGCATCAACTATCTGTTTTTTCAACTCTTGCTTTGGCCAGGGAGCTGACCTTTTTTGCCCCTTGGATGTAATGTATTCTGAGATGGACAACATGCTAAGATGAGCTCATGGACGGCACCGGTTAACAGCATGGATGGATTCCAACTTTCTTGCGATGATGTTGGTTTTTTTTTTTTTTTTTTTTTTTTTTATTTTTTTTTATTTATTATAAAATATTTCCCATTTTTTTTCTAACAACTCCACATTCCAGACATATTTTGCCACCCCCCAAATTAAAAATTCACAAGGTAAATTTATTTAATCTTATCCTAAGTTTCCGAAAATGATTTGAAGATATATACAAATTAATATATAATTTTAATTGTTTTGTTACCACATGTATATTAATTATAGCTCAATGGTTAATATGCGTGACTTAAGATAAGGTTGCATGCTTGATGTGTACATAGATAGAGTAAAATTATTTTCATTCCATAAACAAGTGAAACATGTTAATATATCATCTTAAATATTGCTTGGTTAATAAATATGTGTCCTAGTTTAGTTGTTAATATACATGGTTTAAGATGAAGTCATAGATTCGATCCATATTGAAAGCAAGATTGTTTAAATTCCATTGATAACAAACGATCTATCTTTTATGTATTTTTTTTTTAAAGAAATAAAAGTAGACATGCTTCAGCTTCTTTTAACAATCCTATGATTTTTTATTGGTTATTTGAGTTTTTTAGTCTCTTTTTAATTTTATCTTTTATTTTTTTTTCAATTCAATATTTTAATATGAAATTTTATCTTTCAGTATTTAGTTGAAATTAAATCAGTTCTCGTGTTTTTTTTATCATATAATAAAATTTTTTTGGCTCTTTTTTATGATCTTTTGTGTTTTTTTCTAGTTCCATCATTTAATATGAGTTTTTATTTTCTTTGAGTTTTTTAACTTTTTTTATCTTTTATTTTTTTTTAATTTTATTCTTTAATATGAGCTTTTTATTTAATTTTATCTTTCAGTATTAGGTTGATAAAAAAATCAAATTTTTTTCTCATATAATCAAAGTTTGTTTGCCCTTTTTTTTCATCCTTTTCCTTTTCAATTCTAGATTTTAATTTATATTAATTTCTTTGGATTTTTGGACCTTTTTTTTCATAATTTTATCATTTAATATGAAGTTTTTATTCAATTTTATTATTTAGTATTGAATTGATTTTTTTTCTTTGAATCTACCTACTAATTAAGGTCATGTTGTAATAATTCCAACACAATTTAATTTAAAACTCAGGCCGGAAACAAAATTTTTCATCTTTCTTTTTTTTTTTCATCAAAATATACATAGAGAACCGCAGCACTAGTGTGGACACTAAATTAACTAGTTGTTTACTAAAACATGATTTGAAGTTCCATTGGGATGGGATATTTCATCTCTCTTTTTTATCAGAAACACCATTTGGATACACATTAAAGAATAGTTTCATACAGGGAATAGTGGGTGTTAAGATACTAATCTCACAAGATACACCTCACATGCCCCTTTAAGTGAATCTTGGGGTAGTCTAAAATAACACCCAACAATTAAAAAAACAGTGAATTATTGAAGCAGCTTGTGCTTTCAGCTCGCTGGGAGCCACTCTAAGCTTTA